>Ga0209400_1000473_pt1 | contig 34985 bp, 54 predicted proteins | sample M_130807_EF_Meta_FD_187313 | JGI IMG/M metagenome (GOLD analysis project Ga0209400, IMG submission 187313) | Freshwater microbial communities from Lake Montjoie, Canada to study carbon cycling - M_130807_EF_MetaG (SPAdes) (version 2) | ecosystem: Environmental > Aquatic > Freshwater > Lake... | reverse complement strand
GGAATACAAATACTATGTGATTTGTATCGGTAGGCAGTTTGGCAAGACGATGATGGCTACCAACCAAATGATGTATTGGGCATTGAATAATCCACGCAGTAAGATAGCATGGGTATCGCCTGTGTATAAACAAGCGAAGAAAGTATTTGCCGACACATACAAGGCATTCATCAAGCGACCAGAGATTTACAAGAACATCAACAAGGGTGATTTGATTGTCGAATATCGCAATGGCTCAACTATCCAATTCTTTTCATCCGAGAGATACGACAACATTCGTGGTTACACCTTTGACTATCTGATATGCGATGAGTTTGCGTTCATGGATGCAGAGGCATGGACAGAAGTGTTACGGGCAACTGTACTGGTGAAAGGCAAGAAGGTTATATTGATTTCCACACCGAGAGGTAAGAATCACTTCTACCACTTGCATCAATTAGATTCAGTCAATCCGCAATACAAGTCATTCTCAATGTCATCCTACGACAATCCAATGATTCAGAGATCAGAGATTGACGATGCGAAGCTCACACTACCAGAACATATCTTCAAGCAAGAGTACATGGCTGAATTTCTCGATGGGGGTAGTGGTCTGTTCATGCACATCAACTATTCAACACAGGTTGACACATCACCAAAGTATTATGCAGGTCTTGACTTGGGAAGGGCAGATGATTACACTGTCCTGACTATCTTCAACCAACAAGGGCAGATGGTATTTGCAGACAGGTGGAGGCAAACGACATGGAGCAACATTGTATCGGAGGTATGTAAGCACATCAACACCTATCAAGCATTTACGTTTGTTGAGGTGAACAGCATTGGTGATGCTATCTTTGAGCAGGTGCAGAAGGGTGTGATGCACAGGGATAGAATCTATCCATTCGTCACCACATCGAAATCAAAGCAAGACATCATTGAAGCTCTCATAGTAGCCAACAACAATAAAGAGGTGCAGTTCCTACCAATAGATTGGCTAAAAAAAGAATTCGAGGTATTCACCTACGAATACAATCCTGCTTCCAAGTCGGTCAAGTATTCTGCACCATCAGGATTCCACGATGACGGTGTTATGGCTACCTGCATCGCATACTACTCATTGAAGTCAAACAAGAATTCAGGCATCTACAATGTTAGGTGATGAAGGGGGTTGTACAAATCAATTAATCTAACTTATATTATTATGAAGAAATTCTCATGGGGTAATCTTACATTAGGTCAATATGCTGATTTTGAAACAGCAAGGAAGCAAGAGTGCATCTTACCAGTTGACCTTCTTGAAAAGGATTGTAAACTGATTTCACTACTTACAAAGATTCCTTTGTCAGAACTTGAATCAATGCCAATGGCAGAGTTCAACGAGTATCGCAAGGCAATGTATGAATTTGTGGCGGTAGAGTTAAAAGGTAGATTCATGGCCAAGTTTAAGTTGGCACATCGCAAGTTTGTCTTTGATCCATCCAACAACAACATCAAGGTGAGCAACCTTACTGACTTGTCGCTGTTAAAGATTACAGGAGAGAATCTGGCAGAGCAGTTGCCAACAATCGTGAGTATATTCTGCAAAGAAAAGAAGGTGTGGTACATGCCATTCAGAAAGCCATTGGAATTCCAACAACGCATGAAGTTGTTTAAGGAGCAACTAAATTTAGAGATTGGATTCGGTGTGGCTGTTTTTTTTTGCAAGGTATCGGAAGAATTACCCAATCTTATGCAGAGCTATTTGGAAGCCGAACTGCTGAAAGTGGACAACCTGCTGAACGAGGCGAAAGAGATGATACGACAGGTGGAGGAGGGATGACCTTATTTGAGCAGTGGGGATATATGTACACAGTCCACATTCTGTGTAAGTATGATAGAACAAAGTGGGACTATTTTATGGAGATGAACATAATCGATTTCTTTAACTACATGAGTTTGGAACAGGACATCGAAAAGGAAAGAGAGTTACAACGCATGATGCAAAAGTAAGATGGAAGAAAGGACAATATATCAAACACTTGAAGACTTTGGAAACAAGGTGCAGAGTGACTTACGAAAGAGTTTGGTCGATAAGAAGTCCAACGCATCCAAGAACTTATCGCAGTCCATTGCATTCAATGTCAAGTTTAAGAGTGACACCGAGATTCAATTCAAGTTAGAACTTGACAGATACTACGAGGCAGTTGACAAGGGCAGAGGCAAGGCAACAAAGAAAAGTGCGATACCATTGAAGGAAGCAATCTATCAATGGATAATTCAGAAGGGAATACCAATAAGTTCAAATAGAGGCAACCTTACAGCAAAGGGTGCAGGCAAGAAGTTAGGAGTAGGCCAACAAACGCTGCGTTCTATGATTAAAACACAAAGAATGAACATGGCATATTTGATAGCAAGAAAGATAAACAGATTTGGAACAAGAGGCAACAACTTCTATTCTGCTGTTGTCAATGATTCATTGTTTGATGACTTGCGGATAGATTTAAGTGATTCATTTAAGAAGGATGTTTTGATAGATATAAATAAAATAGAAATAAAATAATGGCTTATTCATTCGTAGCAGCTTATCAAAGTCCTGCACCAGTATTCAATCCGATGCCATTCGTTGTGACATCAACAGACAACACACAACCAAACTTTAAATATGTGTGCGATGTGTATGTGAGTGGGGTGACAGGGTACACAAGACTTCTGCTCAATTCCGATCCAACGACAGGAGCAGCAGCATTCCTTGTCAATCAGATTTTAAGGAGCAGAGTTACATCTGACTTCGATGTTACCACAACAACGGTAACAAATCCATTTAAACAATGTAGCAATGGTCATGTCATCTATGAGTTAAAGTTTGGACAGCAGTACGGTGCATCTGGTAGCATTGTCACCTATCCAAACATACTTGTGACAGGCACACTATACGGATTCAATGGCTCACTTGATTCACAAGATTGGCTGAATTACATTGGCTCAACTTATAACATTTTATTAAGCACACGCAAATTCTTTCAGAAGGACAAGTCATTTGCTAACTTCCCCATCCGCATTACAGATCAAGCATGGCTGCACTACTTCTGCGACACGACAAATAAAGATGCGTTGTTGAAGATTGTGACTTACAATGGACTTTCAGCAACACCATTGCAGACTATCACCTTGACAAATCAATATACGAACAAATCAACATACAAACTATTTCAACGTGCATCAGTTGGCCCTGTTGACCTTAACCTTGTCGATGCTACATTGATAGTCACAGGCACACAGCCATTCATCACTTCATCTGTTGCATATTACACCATCAACTTGACAAACAGCACAGGAACGCAGTCAAGTGAGATGATGACATATTACATCGACAAGACATGCACCAATTCAGAGGAGTTCCCAGTGTACTTTAAAAACAATTACGGTGGATTTGATACCTATTCATTTTACAAGAAGTCAAAGCGTATAGCAGAGATTTCACGCAAGACATACCAAAAGAATGTGGGAAGTCTTATCGGTAGCAAGTGGAATTACTTGACAACGGATGCAGGCGAGGTGACAATGGACACACAGATCAGCGACAAGTATTTGTTGAATTCAGATTGGATAACAGACAACACAGCCAAGTGGCTCAAACAATTATTCACATCACCAGAGGTGTATCTGTACGATCCAATGTTGGCTATCCATGTGCGAGTGAATGTGAAAGCATCAGCATACGAATCAAAGAAGATAGACAACGAGAAGATGTTTAACTTGACATTAGAATTAGAAGCATCACAGCAATCTTACAGACAACAACAATAGATGATAAGGTCAGAACTTTATATAAACAACATTCGTGTTGAGCTGAATGCAGAGGTACAGGCATCTATCACTTATCAGATAGCAGACATCCGTATGCCTGACAAGAGGCAGGGCAGTTTCTCAAAGACTGTGACATTGCCAGGTAGTCCAACAATCAACAACCTATTCACATCCATCTTTGACCTGAACACATCGGTGCAGACAAGTGGTGTGATTAACTTTGCTCCTGACTTCAATCCAAATCTTAAAGCATCATTCGTGCTGTTGGTAGAAGGCATTGAGCAGTTTCGTGGTTATATGAAGTTGCAGAACATCACACGCACACAAGACCAGTTACAGCAGGTGATGTATGAGGTGAATCTGTTTGGGGATGTGGCGAGTATCTTTGGAGTGATAGGGGATGCGAAGTTATCAGCATTGGATTTGAGTGCATACAACCACACCTACAACAAGGCAACACAAATAGCAACATGGACAGCAGCCATTGGTGGTGCAGGGTATGTATATCCGATGATTAATTATGGGGGTGTGGGTGTGTTAAATTGGGATGTGAATGATTTCTTTCCTGCAATATATTTGAAGACATACATCGATGAAATATTTGATGCAGCAGGATATAGTTATACATCAACATTCTTTTCATCATCATACTTCAAACATCTAATCGTACCATTTGCAGGTGATAAGTTAACGATAAGTGCGTTGACAGCTTATCAGAGAACATTTAGAGCAAATACAACCGCACTGACAAGTGGCGTTGCTGTTACCAGTTACACACCTATTGTTTATAATGCAGAAACACTTGATCCATTAAATCAGTTCAGTATTGTCACAGGAAAGTTCACAGCAGTGCAAGGTGGTTACTATTCATTTTATGCAAGTGGAGTTTCAAAGTTTGATGCTGTCACAACAGTTATAGCAGCTCCATCTTCTTATACATTTTCTTTTTTAGCTAATGTAAATGTGTATCGAGCATCTGTATTAATTAATACATACAATGTTGGCAATGCGTATGGTGCGACAAATAATTCAATTATGCCAAGTGGAACAGTTCTTAAAACATTTACATACGGAGGATGGACACCTACGTTTGTATGTCAGGCAGGTGATGTGGTGCAAGTGGAAATTCATTCACCTTATTCTTCGTCTTATCCTTATGGAACAGTTGGTCAAACAATTTCAGCAAATTCAGTTTTTGTTAATCAAATATCAAACACAGCAATAGTTGATGGTGCTACAATGACAATCAACGAAACACTACCTATCGACATCAAGCAATCAGACTTTTTAATGTCAATTATCAGAATGTTTAACTTGTTTGTTGAAACTGATAAGAACGATTCCAACAATCTTATCATTGACACTTATGATGCGTTCTATGGTGCAGGGACAACACAAGATTGGAGCAAGTTACTTGATGTGTCAAAGCCAGTAACAATCACACCGATGGGTGCTTTGGATGCGAGAAGGTACACAGTAAAGTACACACAAGACACAGACTATTGGAACAAAAGATATTTTGATTCTTATGGTAAAACGTATGGAGAGTATAATCGTGACATCACAAATGACTTCTTAAAGAACGAGAATAAGAATGAGGTGATATTTGCACCAACACCATCGATAGGCACAACTGCTGTCGATAGAATTATTCCAGAGATATACACATTGGATTCCACAGGACTACAAACAAGGTTGCGGAGTAAGTTGAGGGTGCTATATTGGAATGGTGCAAAGGCAACTGTCAATGCGTGGAATTACACAAGTTATGTTGCAGGTACATCTTCCGAAGTTTATTATCCCTATGCAGGACATATTGACGATCCCATCACACCGACAACAGACTTGTCATTCGGAGTGCCAAATGAAATCTACTATGTGAATCCATACGGACAAACTTCGTACACGAATAACAATATATTTAACCAATATCACAAACTATTTATTGATGAAATCACAGATGTGAATTCAAAGATAGTGACTGCATTCTTTCGCTTACAGCCATTGGACATCCTTGTGTTATCATTTAGAAATAAGATTTATATTGATGGACAATACTATCGATTGAATAAAGTCATTGACTACAATCCATTAGTTGAGGGAGTGACCAAGTGCGAGTTGTTGAAGATAAAGAATGGAGTGCCATTTGTACAGACAACATCAGGACTTACATTCACAAGTGGCGAGAAGTTAGGCATCGACAGAGCTCCATCAGCACCAGTCAATGTAGGTAGGGGTGACATAGCAGCATCGACAAACAATGTGACAGCAGGTAGGGACAATTACATCAGTCCATCGGCACGTTATTCTCTGGTGAATGGTAGCAACAATTTTGTAGGCAATGATGCTGCGAGTATTAGCATCACATCGAGTAGTGGTGTAAGTGTAATGGGTGGCTTGACAAATGTTACTGTCATCAACACAAACGACATTGTTATTCGTGAATCAAATGTGACATACATCAATGGTGTGCGAATGAGTGGAAGCGACAACATATACACAGCCAGTGCAAGTCAAACGATTTCAGCACTTGGAACATGGGAATGTACATCACCAATGACATTGACATTAGATGTGACATTGTTTAATACAGGCGATTCAATACGAATAAAAAATGTAGGTGGCGGTGCAACAGTTATCGTTGATGGCAATGGCATCTTGATAGATGGTAGTGCTACACAAGTGATGGCGATTGCTTACGACACATTAGAAATATATTACAACGGAACAGTTTATTTTATAAGATAAGAACATGGCAGACAAGTCAGTATCGATAGATTTAATTATCAAGAGTTCAGAGGCAGCATCTTCACTTAAAGAGGTGAAGCAATCTTTGAAGGACATCAAGGATGCAATGATAGGTGCAGGGGAAGGCACAGCTGAATTTAATAAGTTAGCAGCAGCAGCAGGTCAGTTGAAGGACAAGGTTGATGATTCAAACGAAGCCATCAATGCAATGAATCCAAACAAGTTTCAGGCGGTGGCAACATTCGCAGGAGCAGCAGCAGGTGGCATTAGTGCTGTGACTGGTGCAATGGGTTTGTTCGGTGAGCAGTCAGAAGAAGTCACAAAGACACTTGCGAAAGTTCAAAGTGCAATGGCTTTAAGTCAGGGACTTGCTGCAATTAGTGAATTGCCGAAGGCATGGAACAACTTGAAAGCTGCAATGGCATCAACAGAGATTGTTCAAAAATTAGTAACCATAGGAACAAGACTTTGGAATGCAGCATTAGCAGCTAATCCAATAGGATTGTTGATTGCAGGAGTAGTGGCGTTGACAGCAGGGGTATACTTGTTGGTAAAGGCATTTAGTAGTTCCAATGTAGAGCAGGAACGACAAGTAAAGTTGACCAAAGAACTTAATGCGGCAAGTATTGATGGAGCAAAGAATGCAGCAGTTGAAAGAAACAATCTTGACAATCTTTACAAGGCATCTACTGACCAAACAAAATCTTTAAAGGAAAGAAAAGAGGCACAGATAGAATTACAAAAGACCTATCCATTAACATTCAAGAACTTTACTGATGAAGATTTTGCATTGGGAAAGGCAAAGGAAAGGTATGATGATTTAAGCAAAAGCATTCTTGCAGCATCAATGATTAAAGCAAAGCAAGGAGTGCTTGATAAAGCAGCGATGGCTTTCGCAGAGGAGGAGCAAGTAGTATTAAACGAAATAAAAGAAAAGTCAGTTAAATTTGGATATGCGGCAGAGTCAGCAACAGAAATAATATTATTGAGAAGGAGTTTAGCAGAAAAAAAAGAGTTGTTCAATAAAAACAATGCTGACGTTTTAGGTGACTTGGCAAAGTTTGAAAAAGATGCTGAATTAATAAAGGCAGAGGGTGTAGCATCGAAAGTTGTTGCCGAGAAACCAAAGATAACGCACCCAACACAAAGAGAATTAGAAATTGAAAATAATAAAAAAGTTGATGAAGAATACAGAAGGTCACAACTTTCAGATGAAGAAAAGCAACTTGAAGATTTTGCTGCATTACAAAAGGTATATCTTGATAATGGTAATATAACAGAGGATGAGTATAATCAAAAGATAATTGATAAAAGAAGGGAGTTATATGATGAGGTAAAATCTATTGATGTAACAGCATCGGAAGAATTAAAGGTCATGAAATCTGATGATGCGTTCACAGCAATTCAGATAGCACAATTTGAAGCGGATGAAATTACACGAATAAATGCAGAGCAAAAAGTAAAAGACAGAGTTGAAAGGCAAACAGAAGCCAGTGCTAAATTAGTACAAGCACAGGAGTTCGTTAATAAATTACAAAGGATTTCAGACATGGCTTTCTCTGTGAAATTTGCGTACATGAAGAAGGGAGCAAAAGATGAAGAAGCTGTATTAAGAGCTCAATTTAAAATCAACAAAGCATTGCAATTATCAACTGCCATTATTAGTGCAGCGCAAGCACAAATGACTATATTGGCACAATATCCAAAGTTCGATGGTGGATTCGCAATGGCAGCAGCAATGGTTGGTGCAGCGTTAATGTCAGCAGGAACTATTGCTAAAATAGCAGCGACACAATTTGACACCACAAGTGTAAGTGGTGGAGTTGGTGGCGGTGGGGGTGGTGGAGGTGGTGACCTTAATACAGGTGCAGCGACAGCGACAAGCAATTCACAACCATCTACATTGCTCAATCCTGATGGAACGGTAAACAATCAAAACACACCAACACCTGCACCAATACAAGTGTATGTGGTGGAATCAGACATTACATCGACACAGACACAGGTGGCGGTGGTACAAAATCAAATGAATTTTCAATAACTAAAATAAAATAAGATGAAAAAATTAATGACCTACGAGTTAGACATCAACGAAGATGAAGCTGCTCAAAGCGGTGTGGACTACGTTGCACTTGTCGATGATCCTGCAATCAAAGAGAATTGGATGACATTTGAAGCACAGAAATCTTTTGCATTCAAAGTGTCTGCACCAGAACGCAGAATAATTACAGGTGCGGCCATGATTGCTGACATGCCTATCTATCGCAAGGATGATGTGCGTGGTGAGTACAATGTAGTATTTCGCAAACCTGTGATTGAAAAGATTGTCAAGAAGTGGGCGAAGCTCAACAAGTTCAACAACGTGAACATGATGCACGAAGAAGATACACAAACAGAAGGCATCTATTGTATAGAATCATTCATCGTTGATTCGAGCAGAGGCATCACTACACCGAAGATATTTGACAAAGCACCTGATGGTAGTTGGTTTCTTTCTTATTACATCGAAAATGACGTAGTTTGGAACGAGTTCATCAAGACTGGCATCTTCAAAGGATTCAGCGTTGAAGGTATGTTTGGTTTTGAAATCAAGGCACAGGCAGAGGTGGTTGAAGTCGATGCTGATGAAAAGCATCTACAAACTATTTTTGATATTCTAAACTTTGCAGAAAAGCAAGGTTTAAAAAGGATACCTTATGTTTTGGGATCAGTTGGTGGGAAAACAAAGTAACTCATAAAATGGTACACATATAAAATATGTACTTATTAATTTAAATAAACTTAATCATGGCAGACAAAGCAACATTCATTTCAGAATTAGCGACACTTGTTAAGAAACATTTGTCACCAACAAAATTGAATTTCAAAGACATCATGTTACCTGATGGAAGCACACTTCGTTACGAAGGTGATATGCCAATGGTACAGATGCCAGTGACAATACTTCAACCTGATGGAACAGAACTACCTGCACCTGATGCTATTTACGAAATGGAAGATGGCACAAGCATCGAAGTTATCGGAGGCATCATTGTAACAGTTACACCACCAGCAGCAGAAGTAGAATCACCAGAATCAGCAATGCCAACGACACCAACAGAAATGGAGAACAACACAGCAACTGTTAAGACACTTATTGAAACGCACACCAAAGAGCATCACTTTACAAAAGAAGAAGTGACATCATTGTTGGAGCAGTCAGTAGTTAACATGACAGAAAAATTTGCAACAGCAACAAAAGAACTTTCGGACAAGATAGAAGTAATGGAAGGTTATAATTCAGATTTGAGTGCATTGGTATTAAAGTTCAGCGAACAACCTGCCGAAACATCTGTGAAGAAACTACCAGTAAACTTGAAGTCAGAGCCAACTTCTAAACGTGAAAGTTTAGAGGAGTATCGCAAACGAATGAACACACAAAAATAATTTATAAAAACAAACTAAAAAAAATAAACAATGGCAACATTTTCATTAAGCGGTCTATCCGCTTACACCGAAGAAAACAAAGCGGACATCGTAACCAAATCCATTCTTGGAGCAAGAACAATGGGACTTATTGATGTTCGTGCAGGAATCAAATCAGCAATGAAGATTCCTATCCTTGACACCACATCTAACTTCCAAGTTGGAGGATCATGTGCGTTCAACACATCAGGAACAACAACAGTAACACAAACAACTATCACACCAGTTGCTTTGAAATTAAATATGTCATGGTGTCCATCAGAACTTGAAGCGTATTTCACACAGAAGTATCTTAAAGCAGGTGCGTTGTATTCAGGTACATACGATTCACAAGATGGTATCGACAATGCGTTCTTCACAGCTATCACTGACCGAGTTCAGGCGTATGTCAACAAGCAAATTGAAGCAATGTTGTGGTTAGGTAACACAGCAACAACTGCTGATCCTAACTTGAAATTGATGAACGGATTCATCAAGACAATCGACACAGCAGCAACAGCAGTAGCAGCAACACAACAAACATCTATTTCATTGTCAACTGTTCGTGGTATATTTGAGGAAATCATCTTCCAAAAGATTCCTAATGCAATTTTAGGTGACAATCCAGTTGTATTCTGTTCACAAGAAGATTTCCGTTTACTTTTGAATAAACTTTGGGTTGACAATTTATACAGTTACATTCCAACAACAGCAGAGAATGCAGGTCTTGAATTGACTTATCCGGGAAGTAACGTGAAAGTAATTGCCGTAAGTGGTTTGAATTCCGATAACGGAACAGGTCTACCAACAGCAGCAAAGCATCGTATCTTCGCAGGAACAACAAGCAACTTTATTGCAGGTGTTGATCTTGAAAATGACATACAGAACTTCGACCTTTGGTATTCAAAAGACAATCGTGAAGTTAGAATGGTAATGGACTTCAAACTTGGTGTTGCGAATCACTTCACAGACCAAATCGTTCAGTACAAAAATATCTAATAATTAACCAAGAAATGGGAGTGGGGTAACCTGCTCCCAATTCTTAAATACAAAATAAGAAATGGCATGTACATTAGTAAGTAGTTTCCCTATCGGATGCAGAGCATCAGTAGGTGGAATTCAAGAAATCAAAATACACGCAATGCCAAGTGATGCAACACTTGCTGCTCAATACACACTTACAAGTGGTGTTGTTGCAATAACAGGAGCATCGTTGTCAGGATGGTACACATTGTCTTGTGAGAAACAAACAGCGAATCTTAAAGATTCAGCAACTGTCAATGTTCAGAATGGCACAGTGTTCTATACAGAAACTTTGGTGTACATCTACAACCAACTACAAGCATCATTCCGTAACGAATTACAGAACTACGCACAAGCAAGAGTTCAGATAGCAGTTAAGGATCGCAATGGTAATATCTGGTTGTTAGGTTATCTTCGTGGACTTGATTTGAGTGCAGGTGAATCTGATTCAGGCACAGCAGATGGTGATCGTAGCGGTTACTCATTAACATGGACAGGAATGGAAATTGCTCCAATAGCATCAATGAGTTCAGCAAACTACGCATTGTTAATACAATAGAATTGTTTTCATAGTGAGGTAAGGTTTGAAAGTTTGGTTAGCAATAGCCAAACTTTCTTTTTTGTACAAATGACAATTCTTTACTTATATTATTATGTTGAAGATTATCAGACTGCAATCTAACAGTGTGCCAGTCACACTTACCGAAAAGACAACATTGACATCACCTTACTTTTTGGTCGTGTTCAATAACTTGGCAACAAATGAACTTGTGTATGCTATATGTCCAGATACATCCACACAGACAACGAGATACAACCTACTTACTATAATTGAATCGAACACATCCATTCCATTGTCAGGGCAGGTGAAGTTAGTAGAAGGGACATATCAATACAAAATTTACGAGCAAACAAGTTCATCAAATCTTGATCCATCACTATCAACTTCTTTGGTTGAAACAGGACTGCTCAAAAGCACAACCACAGCAACAAGCTCATTCATTGACAACACATATACAGAAGAATTCGTATGGCAGAATTAAACAATATACCAACAGCATCACAAAGATTCTTGACCTTCGGCAATCAAGACCTTCCTGCATTCGTGGAAAAGAAAGACAAGCATTATGTATTGTTTGGTCAGTTCAATGACTATCCCTATTACTTGATTGACCTATACACTCGGAGTGCATACCACAAGACTATCATTGACCAAAAGGTGCGTTATCTTGTTGGCAATGGATGGACTTACGATTCACGCACAGCAACGGTGCAGAAGCAGTCAATGGTGAATGATTTCCTTACAAAGAACTTTGGCAATGAAACTTTGAATCAGGCATCACAGAAGTGGGCGAATGATTTGGAGCTGTTCAATGGCATGGCAGCAGAGGTGATCTACAATAAGGGTGGTGCATTGTCATCTATCAATTACATTGACTTTGCGAATGTGCGTAGCAGTCCTGACAAAAAGAAATATTATTACACATCACGTTGGTACACATTGGATGGGGTTGGTAACAGGAAGATGAATAAAAATCCAGAGAACGAGCCAGACTACAAAGTATTTGATGCGTATGATAAAGAAGCTACAAATAAGAAGTCACAACTTTATTACTTTTCTGTTTACCATCCTAATCAACAAGTCTATCCTTTACCATCGTATTCAGGTGCGGTTATTTGGATAAATGTTGACATTGCACTTTCTGATTTTCACTATCATAATATCAAAAATGGATTTGTTCCTGCACACATCATAAACTTCTACAATGGAGTTCCTGATGAAATCAAGCAGGAAGAAATTGAGAATCGAATACTTGAAAAGTGGACAGGCGAAAAAGGTCAGCGCATTGTGTTGAACTTTGCCATGAGCAAAGAAACAGGAACAGATGTGCAGACACTTGCAATGAGTGACATCGACAAGCAATATATTGAGGTGGCGAAGCAATCAGAAACAAAGATATTTTCAGCACACTTTGCAAATCCAATTTTATTCGGCATAGCGAGAGAGGGTGCATTGGGTATGCGTTCCGAGATTGAGATTGCACACAATGAGTTCAATCAGATGTACATCATACCAAGACAGAAGTTAATTGAAGACATGGTTAACATGTTTATCGGTGACTTTGAAATTGGTGTTGAATTAAGATTAAAAACTGTACAGCCATTAGGATTCACTTTGCCAAACGCATCACAGAAAACTATTGACACGATACAGGCACTCAATTCTTTACCACAAGCGGTGGCACAAAAGATTTTAGATTCGATGTCGGCATCACAGATATTGGGATTGATAGGTATTGAAACACAGGCAACAGAAACGACAAACATTCAGGCACACTTTAATTCACAGGCAAACATTGAAATGTTCCTTAAATGTGGATCACCAAAGGCAGACTACGAGATATTGAAATCGCAGTCATTGAAATTCACAGAAGGGATGAACTTTGATGCGTATGAGAACGAGCTGAAAGAAAGTTACATGAACTTTGCAGAAGAAAAGATAAGCACGAAGGGTGGTATTGAAGGTGACATCATTATCAGTCAACCAACGAAATCAGAGATAGCAAAGGCAGATGTTCAGCAACCTGAATTGGTTGTGTTATATTCCTACGAGCTGTCACCTGAATCACCACCATTGGCGGTAGGTGGTGTGTCGAGAGAGTTCTGCGTGAAGTTGATGGATGCACAGAAACTATACACAAGAGCAGAGATAGACAACATGAGCAATGAGGTGGGTGGTAGTGTGTGGATGATGCGTGGTGGTTGGTACACAAAGCCAGACACAACTATTCACGTTCCACATTGCAGACACGAATGGCAAAGTAATTTAGTTAAGAAAGGATCAACAAGAAAATAGTATGGCAATTATAGATGGGTTATTTTTAAAGCCAACGGATGAAAGATTGTTGGCATACATTGACAACAACTACGATCAGCAACAACTTGCTGCATTGATTTTTGATGTGCAGGAATACAGAATCGTTCCATTGCTTGGAAGTGGTTTGTATGCTACCATAAAGGCAGAGATAGAAGCCAATACAGTAAGTGTGCTAAATGCAACGGTGCTGACAAAGTTAAGACCTGCACATCGGTTTGAGGTGTTGGCAAATGGACTGCATGTGTTTAACTACAAGATACGAGATAAGGGAGTGCAGACAATGAGTTCTGATAATTCAGCATCTGTTGACTTGTCAATCCTTGACAGGATGCGTCAACAATTCTCTGACCAAGCACAGGAGTTTGCACAGCGACTAACTAATTATTTAGCACAGAATCAACAGCTATATCCTACTTATTACAATCCACCAACACCGGGCATAGACACAATCTATCCAAAGGCATCAAGTTACGAAACAGGTTGGTACACAGGCACACGTTATTCTAAATTATCACCAGATGAAAAAGAAAGGTTCCCACCAACGAAAATTGTCCCATAATGGGAAGAAGTTAGAATTGTATTTTGAAAAGATAAAAGATGGCAACCACACCGACAACAACATTAAACCAGATAGTAAGCTCGTTGCAAAGCATTGCGACAAACCATAGGCAAATACATGGGTTTCAATTTGGTGAGTTGCCTGACCTTTACACATCAGGTGTGAGTAATCCTATTGAGTTGTGGGTGCAGGTAGATTCCATCAAGCGGACCAGAAGCACATCAAAGTATTCATTCACCTTTTGGATTGTAGATTCAGTGCGTAGGGGAAGTGATGCGTTCACAGAAGTCTATTCAGACACAGCACAGATAGCAGAAGATGTGATTGCACAACTGCGACATCCTGACTACAACTGGACATTCATCAATGTGAGTGAAGACGATGACATTGATATTACGTTCTTTAACGAGATCACACCAGAGAGGTATTTTGGTGTGAGCTTCAAGGCAGCCATTCAGTTACGCAAGGCAGATGACAGGTGTGCGATTCCATTTATAACAGAGCCAACAAAATACTAATGAGTTACATCACGAAGTCACCGTATGCGATTAGGAACGAAACAGCAGCCACATGGACTGCACTCAATCCTGTGTTGTTGGTGGCAGAGGTAGGTGTGGAGAATAACACTTACTTTACAAGCGGAACGGTAAGGTTATACAAGACAAAGATTGGTGATGGGGTTACAGCATGGACATCGTTACCATACGCACAGCTTGGCACATTTGGTGGGAGTGGTGGCGGTGGTGGGGGTGCAGGTAGCGGTGAGATAGTTGACATGGGTGATAGGATGATTGGTAGTGAAATTTTAGACATAGGACAAAGAGTATAATTATGGGACAGATAAAAATTCCAAGAATAACAACAGTACAACGCATAGCATTGACATTAGATGTCGGTGAGTTGGTTTACGACACTACCAATGGCGGTGTGTATAAAGGCGATGGAGTAACAGCAGGTGGTGTGGCATTGGGTGGCGGTAGTGGAACTGTTACAAGTGTAGCAGCAACAGTACCAACATTCTTATCAGTAGCAGGGAGTCCAATCACATCAAGTGGTACATTAGCGGTTACTTTAAGTGGAACAGCGTTGCCAGTTGCAAATGGTGGCACAGGAGTAACAACATCAACAGGAAGCGGAAATACTGTACTTTCAATTTCGCCAGTTCTGACAACACCAAATATTGGTAGTGCAACTGGAAGTATTTCGGGCAATGCTGCAACGGTAACAACCAATGCCAATCTAACTGGTCACATCACATCTGTTGGAAATGCTGCGGTACTTGGCTCATTCACATCGGCACAACTTGGAGCAGCGTTAACTGATGAAACTGGAACTGGTGTGAATGTATTTGCAACATCGCCAACATTAGTCACACCTATTCTTGGTAGTGCAAGTGCAACTGCATTGACATTCTCATCTACAACAGTAAGTGGATTGACAATAAACAAACTAACAACTGCACAAAGACAAGCATTGACACCGACAAGTGGTGATGTTGTGTACGATACAACCATTGGAACTACTTGCACCTACAATGGAACATTTTGGGATTACACAATATTTAAAAAATTAACTTCTGATTTTTCAACAACATCAATAACAATGGTAACTGTAACGGGATTTACGTTTCCAGTTGAAGCAAATTCGACTTATCTTGTTGAAGGTGTATGGTTAGTTGGGACAAGCAACACAAGTGGTTATACTATTGGGAATGACCTTGTCGCTGGTGCTTCAAGTAATTCATTAATGTTTGGACAGTCAACAAGCAATTTATTATTTCAGCAAGTTAATAATATAAATGGAATTGGAAATACTGTTTTTATGGCAAGATTTATTACAACCAATATAGTAAGATTTAGCGGATTCCTTACAACAGTCGCAACTGCTGGAAACATAAATTTACAAATAAAAAGTGCTTTGGCATCAAACACAATTACTGTCAACGGAGGAATATCTACTGGCTTGTCTTCATACGCAACATTTAAAAAAGTATCATAATGAAAATTATAAAATACGAAAACTATAACACCACACCTTTGCCTTCTGAATTTATCAGAGTGCATTGTGATGGAATTAACTACTTCTTTGCAGAGAACGAAAGTGATGTTGCAGAGATAGAGGCATCATTGCCAGTTGCAAAGGTTGAAGCGGTTGAGTTACCAAAGGTTGACTTGTCAAATATTGACATATCTTCGTTAACTGATGCACAGATATTAGAATTGAAAAACAGAATAAATAAAATGTAATGAACGTGAGTGACGATGACAAAATTATAGCAGCGATACATCGCATTGACAAGCGAGTAGAACGCATTGAACGTGTGCTACTTGGTGATGAAGAAGCAGAGCAGGATGGATTGGTGCAGAAGGTTAAGTATCATGCGGAGTACATTGAGAATGACAAGAAGTTTAGGAATAAAGTTCTTGGAGGCATAGCAGTTGGCACACCTATCTTCATTGTATTTTGGGATAAATTATTACACATAATCGGATTAAAATAAAATAAACTAAAACTAAAAACTAAAACAAATGGCAATCACAACAATCAAAGGAGCAGGTAAGATTCCTGCTGTTTATCGCAACACAGCATTGACAAATTCAGCAGTACAAGTAGCAAGTGTTCCAGTAGTTTTAAAGGGCATCAATGTCATCAATCCCAATGTTGGTGCTACTTCACACGCATTCTTGAAATTTTACAATGCGACATCTGCAACAGTAGGTACAACAGCAATCGTGAAGACAATACTTTGCGAACAGAACGCAGCGACATTCATCAGTGCAGAAGAAATTGGACTTGAATACTTCGACACAGCAATGTGCGTGGCAATAACAGGTGCGGTATCTGATGCAGACACCAGTGCAATGGTAACAGTTCCTTATTGCGAAATTTTTTATACATTAGGATAATTAAACTAAAACCAAATAAAATGTCAGCTAAAAAAAACAATCTAAAAAAAGTATTTGTATTCCTTAAACCAATTTTAAGAGGTGCAATCAAATCACTTCCGTTTGGAAATGCAGTTGTTGAAATCGGAGAATCTATAAAAGAGAGCGTTGACAACAACGCAAAGGATTCAGCGAAGCCATTGACACATAATTGGGTTTCTATTTTAGTGCAAATCATTGGACTATCGGTGATAGTTTACGCATTCATCACAAAGGCAATAACCATTGAGCAGGTATTAGAGTTCATTGGTTTCAATGCGTAATGAAAAGAAGGTTTCAGGTAAGGTGGTGGCATCTTACCTGAAAAGGTTTCCCGATGTGCCTACTCTTACATTGGCGAAGAAAATCTATAAAGAGAATTCTGTTCTGTTTACAGATGTGGAGCATTGCAGAAGTGTGATCCGCTACAATCGAGGTCAGAGAGGTAAGAGAAATCGTGAGCTTATAAAAGACAAGTCTATGTTTAAAGAAGCAGGGAATAAGAATCCATTTAACTTGCCTATCTCTCACGCAGAGGACTACACACCTTATGTGATTGACCAATCACGCACACTTATAATAAGTGACTTGCACTTCCCTTACCAACACAACGAAGCCATTGAACTTGCTTTGAATTATGGGTTACAGAAGGAAGTTACCTGCATTCTTATCAATGGTGATCTTATTGACTTTGCGACTATCAGTAGGCATGAGAAAGATTTCCGAGCCAGAAGTGTGAAGGAGGAATTTGATGCGGTGCGATTGTTTCTCACTACATTGCGTGAACACTTCCCAAAGGCAAAGATAGTTTATAAGCAAGGCAACCACGATGAGAGGTGGGAGAAATGGCTGTATGTAAAAGCACCAGAGATATTTGACTGCACAGAATTCCAACTTGATGTGTTGTTAAAGTTAGGTGAACTTGGCATCGACATGGTGAAGGACAAGAAGCCAATTAAGATTGGTAAGTTAAATGTGTTACATGGTCATGAACTTGCAGGTGGTGGTGGTATGAATCCTGCTCGTGGCGTGTTCTTGAAGACATTGGACAATGTTGTTGTCGGTCACTTCCATCGCACATCAGAAGCGACAGAAAGCACCTTTGGTGGCGAAGTCATAAACACCAAGTCAACAGGATGTTTGTGTGGCATGAATCCACAATGGATGCCAATCAACAAATGGAACTTGGGATTTGCTTATTGCGAAATGAATTTGAAGACAGGTGAGTATGAGCTTGAAAATTTAAAGATTATAAAAGGCAAAATCTATAAATAAAATTGTGTGTGGATTTCTATCCACATATTTAAAGTAAATGTGGATAATACAACACAGATAAGATGGAAGCAACTAAAATTCAAATCAAAGAACACTTCATGGACAAGGCACAGTACCTTGTCGGTAGTGGAAAGAAAGAGTGGATATTCCTGCACCACACAGCAGGATGGGATGATCCATTCCAAACTATTGATGGATGGAATAGAGATACGAGGGGACAGATAGCAACGGAATTTGTGTTGGGTGGTCAGAACATTAAGAAGAAAGAACACATTTATGATGGGGTAATTGCACAGGCATTTCCATCAGGCAACTACGGTTGGCATCTTGGAACAGGCAACAGTCTGATGCACCGCAATTCAGTAGGCATTGAGATTTGTTCCTTTGGTCAAGTGGTAAAGGGTAAGAACTATGTCAACCTACCTGTACCGGAAGAACAGACAGTAAAGCTCACAAAAGCATTCAGAGGGTTTCAGCACTGGCATAAGTATTCAGACAAGCAACTTGTTAGTTTAAAGGCATTGATTCTATTCATAGCCAATAGAGATGCCATTGATCCACGCAAGGGATTGGTTGAGTTAATCAAAGAAAAGGGTGCAGATGCATTTGATGTGATGGATGTGGCCATGTGTACCAACAAGCATGGAATGTGGACACACACCAATGTATTGAAGGGTAAAGTTGATTGCAGTCCACAACAGAATTTGATTGATATGTTGCTATCATTATGACAGACAACTGGTTTAAGATACAGACAATATACGCAATCACATCTTCGCTACAACAGTATGAGAATGTTGACAATGAAGATGACGAAGACGAAGTGTTGAAACGCATACGCATGAGCAACATGGGACTTGTGGATGGGTATGAGGTTGACATTGCTTACCTGAACATTGTCAACGATCCTATCGTTGGGATGCTACCTTGTTGTCTGCTACCAAAGAATGCAAAGAACAAGAAGTATTATACTGAACTGATCCTTGAATCAGGCAATGTTGTCTTTGCTGTTGGTAAGCCAGATGCAATCTTTGAAAAGTTGTGCGAGTTCATGAAATCGTGAACTAAATTTCAGAGCAGTCCTGCTCACAGACCAAACAACAATTACAAAAGTCAGATTCATCACCATTGATCTTGCATTGCATAGGGCATGGGTGCATCTCCGATGTGCCAGAAGTACCTGCACATCCTTCACACACTTCTGTTTGCTTTTTCAAGCTGTGCGATAATGAACTTGTGTCTTGATAATTTTGATTTATCATGATTCTTATTTATTTTTTTTAGCAATGCAATGGGTATGCGTAGTGCTACCATTGATGATGTTGTTCTGTTGTATGTCTTTTTCATATTCGCAAAGGTAATACAAAGATATGAGAATATCAATTTAAAAACAATGCCTTTGATTATCAGCACTTTACATTTATTTTAGTATTTCTTTTTACCTTCTTGTTTTTGGTAATACTTTTGTATTACCTTTGGGTATAATTATTACTAAACAATTAAAATAACTACTATGAAAACAATTAAAATTTCAAACACAGAAGTACAGGTACACATGTCAATCGGATGGAGTGGATACGGCCAGTATTCAATTTCAGCAATGTGTTATTTTTTGAATGGAAAGAAAAACATTTCATTTCATTCAACAGATAGTGAGTTGTATGACAGGCGTAGTGATGATGATATCTCTTGGGAAGAATATCAAGAAATGTTATTTAACAGAATCGAAACTGATTTGGAAAGCATTTTGACAGAAAAAATTTATAATTTAAATAACTAAACTATGAAAAATCAAATTACTACTAACGAAGCAATCGCAGTTGCAATTCTATTTATGGCCTTAATATCATTAGGACTATGAGCATGACATCTTACTTCCAATCTTCTGGACACTACGAGAACGAGTGGCACGAAGACATTGACACCACCGAGTGTGACTGGTGTGGTGACATCGCACCTGCTGACGAATGGTTTGAAGAAGTCGGCAAAGACAAGCATGTATGTCCTTCCTGCAAAGACAACCAAGAATTCATTGAAAACATTTAACTTAAACTAAACCAAACAAAATGAAAACAACTATCAAACAAACAACAGAGGTCGAGGTTGACATCGAACTTCCCTATTACTTTAAAAACAACTGTCACGCATACGTTATCTGTACAGAGCAGAGTGCTATCTGTGTGAGCTTCGGTCTTGAAAAACATGAATCGATTAATAACTATTCATCAATGATTGAACATGTTTTAGTAGTATCAACAAAAGAAAATTCTATTGAAATTACAAAGGATGAGTTCAAGAAAATCTATGGACAGGTAGCACTTATCTTAAATGGCATTGTATGAGCAAAGACTTGTATTTTGAAATGGCAGAAATCGAAAACAAAAAATTTTACTATCAAATAATAATTACTAAAAACCAAAACAACTATGAAAACTTCAACAACAATTACCAAACTGATGCTATCTCTAACGAAGGCACTATCACAAATCAAATCAATCAAGAAGGATGCACAGAATCCATTCTTGAAAAACAAGTACATCAGTCTTGATTCCATCTTGGAATCTGCAAAGCCAATCATGGCAAGTAATGACATCGCAATCATTCAAACAATCAACAACGATGGTGTCGAAACTTTCTTACTGCATTCATCTGGTGAATGGCTTTCGTCAGGTGCATTGCTAATCACACCACAGGAGAGCAAAGGGTTGTCACTGGCACAGTCAATGGGTGTGGCAACTACTTACGCAAAGCGTTATCAGTTGGGGAGTATGATAGGAGTGAACGCTGACGAAGATACAGATGGAAGTTACGGTGATAATAGTGGTTTGAAAACCACATCAGCGAAGCCAAACATATCTGAAAAGCAATTTAAAGAAGCGTTGAGCAGAGCATCTGATCCATTGTTATTGGAGAACATCTTTAAGACATATATGTTGACAGCAGAACAGAAAACACAACTAAACAAGGAGGCAGGAATATGAGCAACTTAATAATTCCATCAGCGATAAATACGCTTGACAAGAAAGAGATTCAGCAGTTGGCAGTTGATAGTGCTAATGCCTTGCTGAACGAGGGCATCCAGTCACCATTGGCGATGTATGTTACCTGCAAAAAAATCATTGAGTATTATTCCACACTTGTTGACAAGTTGAAAGACAGTGCAACGGATAGCGGTTATAAATTCAACAAGCAAATAACACTTGGAGCAAAGGTTGAGATCAGGAACACTGGTGATAAACTTGATTATTCATCTGACATCATCTACGCTGAACTTGAAGCAAAGTTGAAGGCAAGGAAAGAGCTGTTGAACTTTTCATACAAGTCTTACTCTGCGACAATTTTTGACGAAGATGGAATTGAAGTCCCAAAAATTCCAATTAAGACAAATGGTGTTGAATCTTTATTCGTTACATTTTGAGAGCCATTAACTTCTTTACCATACTTGAAAAGTTTCAAGATATGCGACAAGTTGTTCCTGTGAAGTACAAGCCAGTGTTACGAATCAGTCACACCATCGTGCCACCAGAGAGATTGAACTACAACGAGTTTTGGAATCATGTTCACAAACAAATCAAACCATTATGAAACAGATAGAATCAATTAGAAATCTAACAGAACTTGTGTCAATGAAATTGGCAACGCACACGCACCTGCGTGATAACGACAACAGGTTGATTGCAACAGTCTGGTCTGTGCAGTTTGGTGGCAAGGAGAATCTTAAACTGATGACAGCATTTGACCTGCTACAATGTTACTGTCTTGGACAACTGTCATCTGCTGAATCTATACGTAGGTGTAGGCAGAAGGTACAGGAGATGAATCCATCACTACGAGGTGAGCATTGGCATCGTAGACAAGTAGATGGAAGTAACTTTGCAAAAGAGATTTAACACAAGGATGTCTGTGGCGAGATGGAGCTTCGAATGATGTTTGTTAGTTAACATCGATTCTTCCCGGCAGACATCCTTCTTTAAAATTGAAAATAAATAACTACTAAAAACCAAAAACAAATGGCACGAATTATTTCAGCATCGATTGACTTGACCAAGATTGACAAGTCAAAAATCAACAACCACAAGAACGGTAGTGCGTACTACAACATTGACATCTTCATAAAGGATGAGAAGGATCAGTATGGCAACGACTGTGCTATCAGTCAGAGCCAGAGCAAAGAGGAACGTGAGGCAAAGGACAAGAAGGTGTACATCGGTAATGGCAAGAGTGTGTGGGATGGCAATGCCAGTTCCCAAAGTGAGAACAAAGCTGATTTGCCTTTTTAAATTAGGTTTATTGAAAAATTTGTTTACCTTTGAAAAGTAGTTTACATCCTACCTATGACAAACACTAACATTGCTCACCGTTACAACTGCTGTTTACTTCCCAAGTAATCGGATGTACTTTTGTAATTGGTGGGCATTAATTTTTTATATCATGAATATATTTGTAAAAAAAGTAATTCAAATTACTGATTCAGAAGAAAACATTATGGAAGTTGAAGTGTTTTCAGATTGTTTGAAATTTATTGACCTTGAATCTGGTCGTGAATTTATTGTTACAGGACAAAGTTATTTTATGTTTATTCACTTAATAAATGAATAATGGATAAGATGAACGGATATGCTCTATCTCGTAATTTTTGGGATTTTGCATTTGAAAACACTGGCAAAATAAAAGCTACGCATGTGGCTATATATTTCTTTGCTATCGAGCATTGCAATAGGTTGGGATGGAAGAAGAATTTTGGACTTCCAACAAGCATGGTATTGGAGGCGATAACCGTAAAATCTTATTCAGTTTATAAAAAAGCGTTTGATGATTTGGTTGAATTTGGATTCTTTGAAGTAGTGCAATATTCCAAAAATCAATACAGTTCTAACATAATTGCTTTGAAAGAAAATTGCAAAGCAAATAGCAAAGCACTTGACAAAGCACTTACAAAGCATATACCAAAGCATAGTGCAAAGCATTGTAGTAGCACAGTGCAAAGCATAGACCAAAGCATTGTGAGTATAGATAAACAATTAAACAATATAACAATTAAACAATTAAACAATAGAACAAGTAACCAAATTTTTTACGACACACAAAAATTGTCTTTGGTTTTACAGGCAGAAGATTCATGGCTTGAATCTATTGCAAGAAAATACAAATGTTCCATTACATTTGCCACAGACAAGATTCTTGACTTTATCATTCACCTTGAAGCACAGGGAGAGGAATCAAAGACATTGCAGGATGCCAAGAGCCACTACGATAATTGGTTTAGAATACAAAAAGATTTAAAACTAAAAACTAAAAACAATGCAACAAATCGAAAAGCAGGATCACCAATCACCAACGAAGAATTACTTGCAGCGGTTATCAAGCGACATGGCAATTCTAACTTTAACGCCTAAAACAGCCACAGATGCCCTTAATTCGACATCTGATGCACTTTCGGTGTGTGTTAAGCAAAATGGTACATTAAGCGTTGACTTCGCCTTAATCAACATTTTAAGGCAAATCTTTGAATTGACCTTATCGCCAATTAATGCTGACCAATTAACTGCAATAGCTGTCCAGATCAGAACAAACTTTTGGATGCTTAAATTTGAGGAAGTTATGTTTTCCCTGAACAAAGGCATCAATGGTGGTTACGGTAAGATTTTTGGGAACTTGTCTTACATTCACCTTGCTGAATGGCTAAACACCTACCTTGACGAAGACAGGTTAATTGCGGTGACTGACATGAGAATTAAGGAAAAAGCATTGGCAAGTTCTATTAGGCAAGACAACTTTCCATCTATTGACTTAATGTACAAAGATTGTTACCACATACCAAAAGAGGTAAAAAAAGTACAGTCATCGGAGAGTAAGATGCTTGGCATGTTTCAAGTGTTTGGACACACCTACGACATTGACCAGTTGGAGGGTGAACTTGAATTTGCAACAGACAGGGGATGGGCGATGTTGGTAAATGAAATTAAAAACGAAATAGAAAAACGATGAAAAACTTTACCCACCACAAACACGAAGGCGATGCACTATGTGGCACATCAGCAATCAACCTGACAACGAAGCAACATCTGGTGAGCTGTCCAAAGTGCCTTGAACTGAAACCATACAAGGTGACAATGCCTGAAAAGAAAGTAAGAACGATACCTGAAAAGAAAGTAAGGCAGGGCAGGTTTTCGTATAATTCAGGAGTATCACTACATTCGCAGGAACTTGTTGCTGCTGTTTACAAATATTATTTGCATAACAACGAGAATAGTTTTTCAGCCATTGGCAAAATCTTTGACTTGACAGAGAAACAGGCAGAAGGAATCATTAACAATCAATTCAGAAAACGATGATAATAAAAGAAATAAAGGCAAGAAGACCAAGAGCCATGACAGCATCGCAGCTCACAGAATATCGAGATAGATTGCTTGAATTCAGATTGAGCAGGGACATGGATGAGGTTGACAAGTGGGTGTGGTTGCCAAAGTTGGAAGATGAAATATTGATGTTAGACAAGGAAATCAAAAGACATTACTTAATGCGACACGCCAAATGAATCAACGAGCATACTTCAACATCATAACACCTTCCAACGAGGAGGCAGAACTTTACATCGATGTCTATTGGAATGAGGAGGTCGAAGATTCAGAGAAGGTATTGATGGAGTGGGGGGTGTTGTGGAGCAATTCATTGACGCAACCATCATTCATCACCAGAGAGATATTAATTGAGAAAATGAACAAGATTGATTATAGCGTATGATGTTTTGTAGTAACAATGTAAGGATTAAACTGACAAGAATGATACGCATAGAATTAGGGCAAATAAGAGAAATGAGCAGTACAGAAATAGGGCAATATATTATCGACATCACACAAACACCTATTTGTGAAGATAAGATTTACTGCAACGAACTGATAAAAATTTGGCTAAATAAATAAACCTATGACATACGCACAATTTAAGCAAATCATTGATTGGCAAATTGCACATTCTCAAAAGATGGACAAGTTGTACAAATTAAACATTAACTTGATTGAAGCATTTGACGAACAAGAGAAAGTGATTGATGCACTCTGGAAGCAAGTGTTAACAGCAGATGGCGATGATTGGGTAAGTTGGTATTTATACGAAAAGAATGGCATAAGTGGTAAACCAAAAAAAGATTATAAAGCACACGATGGTGATGTTGAGATTTGTAAGGATGTGAAAGGTCTGTATGATTACTTAAATAAAAATAAATACTTTTTATGCAAATAAATTTAATGAATGATTTCTTTCCACCTGACATCAATACTGTGGTGTCAATTATAAAAGAACAAACAAAAATAAAAAACGATTTTTATTTTTATACAACAGTAACTTCTGAACAAGTTGACTATGCCAACCAATTAGTTCAGCATTCTGTTGATTACCATACAGTCAAAAACAAGTGGGACAATACAAGTAAAGAAAATAATACATTCGATTTAAGATTTACAGGATCACTTGGTGAAATTGTATTTGCAGATGTTTATGGTCTTGTTAGACCAACACGATCCTTTGGTGCATCAGATGGACAAGATTTTGGAAAAGACTTTGAAATACAAGTTGAAGGTAAAAAAGCAAATTTTGACATTAAGTCCATGAAAAGAAATAACAATGCGTTTTATAAAGATTATGTATTGAATATTCCATCCTATCAATTAAACAAAATTAATTCTTTGACTGACTATTATTTTCATATAAATATCCATAAAGAGAAATGTTTTGATAATAATTATGTGGCATCATTTGTTGGCTTTGTTAACAAAAACGAAATAAAAAGTGGTAGGGTTGGAAAGTTATATTTGAAAGGCACAAATAGAATAAGAGCCAATGGTACTCAATTTCAATTTTCAGAAGATACTTACGAAGTAGATTTAATTGATTTAAACACACCAATGTTAGATCATAAAATAGAACAGCTAAATGGCTATGGCACTAAAAGAATAAGACTATGAAAATACTAATTGAAAATAACAAAGCAATCACAATAACCTGCCAGTGCGGATGCAATGACTTTTACAGAAATGAAGAAGAAGCAAAGATTTGCAAGACATATTTGGAGGGTTATTTTAATTGTTCCCAATGCGACATGATTACAGACTACACAGATGACAACTTTATTGTTGTTGAACAACAAACTAAACTATTATGAAACCAGAACAACAAATGCACAGGTCTTTGTGTGCGTGGTTAAAGATTGCCTATCCTTACGCATACTTTGATTCCGATCCATCAGGACTACGAGTGTCGATAGGACTTCGTGCCATACTGAAATCAACACGAAGCAACCATGCACACCTTGACATTTTCATCGCAGAGCCAAGAGGTCAATATCATGGAATGTTTATCGAGCTGAAATCTAAAACACCATTCAAAAAGGATGGGACACTAAAAAAAGATGTGCATCTTGAATCACAGGCACAGACAATGGCTAACCTAACGACAAGAGGTTACTATTGCATACATGCTTGGAACATTGACGATGCTATCAAAGAAATTAGGTGGTATCTAAATAATACCTAAATTTGAAACGTGAGCAGAAACGATGCAATCACATCCATAGCAAACAGCAAGTCATTGAAAGCAATGGCTTACAAGTTTGTTGGCATGTCAAACTTTGAGGACTTATTCCAAGAGATGTTACTGCGACTACTAAACATGCCAGAGGAAAGGATCATTGAACTGCAAGAGAATAAACAACTGGAACGATATGCTTATGGCATCATGACTAATGAAGCATTCAATCCTAACAACAAGTTCCGCAAGTTATACGAGATAGACATTGTGAAGGTAGAGGTGACAGTGCAGAACTTAACAAACGATAGTCAAGAGGGGATTGTCACAACAAAGAAAGAAATCACAAGTGCGATAAAGAAGTATGGGTTTGTGAATGATCAGGTAATAAAGTTTGAACGCACATGCGATAAGGTATTGACAAATACAAAGAAAGATTTGAAGCAATACGAATCAGTACTTGCTGCTAATGCTTATTTAGAGTTAGGCAACTATCGTAAGGTGTCTGTGCATACAGGAGTGAATAAGATGACCATCCATAGAATGGTAAAAGATTTCAAAGAGATTGCAAACGACAACTTGAAAATAAAATGATTAAAATAGGAATCGTAAAGTACAAAGGCAACGCACAAAGTGAAACAGGCATGGAGCTGTACAGACTTGTGATTCCTTATGGTGGCATATCGAATGACACAACCAATTACGCTGTCAATGCGTGGAGCATGGATGAAGTACGCAACTGCGAAGATAAAGACATTGATTCCGACATCTATGTTTTCAATCGTCTGCACTACATTGAAATCGCAGAGAAGATTAAGAGGTGCAACAAGAAGTTAGTCATTGACATTGATGACATCTGGACATTGGACAAGACACACCTGCTATTCAATGATCCACGCACAACAAACTACCTTGAAGAACTTCGCAAGTGCTTTCAACTTGCTGACCTTATCACAACATCAACACCATTACTTGCAGAAAAGATATTTGAGGAATTCGGTAAGGTGGCACAGGTGGTGAAGAACACCATACCAGAGAACTTCATTAATTTCAACAGCGAGAAAGTACCACATGACAGACTTCGATTTGGGTGGGTGGGTGGTGTCTTCCACACCAAAGACATCGAACTGATGAAACAAGGCATTGAGAAAATCTATGCGACAAACAACATCCAAAAGAAGTATCAATTTATTTTAGGTGGCTTTAATTTCAATCAGGAGTACATCGACTATGAGAAGATTTTCACATCTAACTACAAGCTCAACGCTACTTGGGATGGGGATTACATGGACTACCTGAAAGAGTTCACACAGATGGGTGAGCATATCGGACAGGACAAACAATACAGAAGATTGTGGGGAAGGGATGTGGACACTTATGGAAGGTTATACCGGCACATCGATGTGGCATTGATACCATTGCAAGACACACTATTCTCAAACTGCAAGTCAGAGCTGAAACTTATTGAGGCAGGAATGACTGGCTGTGCTGCGATAGTATCAAATGTTCTTCCATATTCAAAATACCTAACACACGACAACTGTTACCGAGTTAACACAGCAAACGACTGGCACATGGCTATTCGCACCTTGCTTAATGACAAAGAATATCGACAAGACTTGGTTGACAATTTAGCAGAAGATGTGCGTGAACATTTTAATCACGAAAAAGAAGTTGAGAAACTGAAAATACACGTAAACAAATTAGTATGACACGTATAGGCATAGGCATAACTTCGACACCGAGCAGACCTGCACATCTTGAACTATGTTTGTCACAGATGAACAAGTACATGCCAGAAGATGCAATGCTATTTGTGGCCCACGACACCAACAAGATGGGTGTGGCACATCAGAAGAACAAGTGTCTGGAAGCATTGAAAGAGTGCGACTATGTATTCCTGTTTGATGACGATTGCTTTCCAATAGAAGATGGATGGGCAGATGCGTATATATCCGAATATATCCGAACTGGCAACCACCACTTCTTGAAGATCAACGAAACACCGAGCATTGAAATCAAAGAGGTTATTGATGGAATCACTTCATGGACCAACTGTGCAGGGTGCATGATGTTCCTTACAAAGTCAACCATTCAGACTGTTGGAATGTTTGATGAATCATTTGGAAGGTATGGTTACGAACATGCAGAGTTCACAAATCGAATTTATCAAAACAAGTTTAATCTGTTTGGACAATATTTGTCCTGTAAAGGCAATGACAAAATCTATGCGATAGACTTGCAGGGTGTCGGCTCATTTAACATCAAGCACAAGTCATCAATGCCATTCAAAGAAATGTTGGAATCAGTAAAGAAAGCAGAGGCAGTATATAAAGGTTTCAATTTGAAACCTTAAACAAAAATAAACTATGAAAATACTTGTAAAATACCCATCAAGAAATCGTAAAGAAAAGTTTTACGAAACATTGAACAAGATGAAAGCAATGGCCAATAACCTTAACGACATTATGTTTCACTTTACAATAGATGATGACGAAGTTGATTTGTACTTTATCGAAACATTGGGAGGCAAGAGCAACAATAAAATTCATGCAGTCAATAGAGATGTTCCTGAATCAGATTGGGACATTCTGGTTGTTATGTCTGATGACATGGTGTGCGTCACTCATGGGTGGGATGACATCATTCGTCAAGACATGAATGAGAACTTTCCAGATACCGATGGAGTTCTTCATTACAATGATGGAAATCAGAAAGCAAATGTGATGACAATGTCAATCATTGGCAGGAAGTACTATCAGAGGGATGGGTACATCTACAATCCAGAGTACCAATCTTTGTGGTGCGATGTGGAAGCAACAGAAGTAGCACACATGAGAGGGAAGTATAAATACATGGGTGATGCCACAATTCTATTCGCACACCACCATCCTGCATGGGGTTTCTGCCTACACGATGAACAGTATCGCAAGACTGAATCACCATACTATTGGCAAAAGGACAAGCAATGTATAGATAATAATCGTGCAAAAAACTACGGATTGAAAGAAAATGAAATAATAAATGGATTTAAATACGAAAATTTATGATAGATTACACACAACAGCTTGAACAGGATGTCATCTTGAACTACTTTGAAAGCAAAGAGCATGGCATACTGCTTGACATCGGAGCAAATGATGGGGAAACATTCAGCAATTCAAGAGCATTGATTCTGAACGGATGGACAGGTGCATTGGTTGAACCTGATCCACAGCCATTGTATGCGTTAGAGAAATTGTATTATCACAATCCAAGCATTCAGATAATAGACAATGCCATTGACAACTACAACGATAAGATAACGATGCACTGTTCAGGCACACACTTGAACATGGGTGACATGGGGTTGCTGTCAACGATCAACGAGAAAGAGAAAGAGAGGTGGCACAAAGAAACATTCACAGAGGTAGAAGTTGATGTGATTGACTTCAAGACATTGCTTGACATCACAAAGCTAACAACGATTGACTTCATCAGCATTGATGCAGAGGGAAGCGACTATCGAATACTTGAACAGATTGACTTGAAGGCATTGAATTGTCAAATGGTATGCGTGGAATACAACAACATTGATGGGATGAAGTATGTCAAGTACATGGAGCAATTTGGCTTTAAAATTATCATGATGAACGGATGCAATATAATAATGGCACTATGAGATTGAGCATATTAATTCCAACACTACCACAACGCAAAAAGATGTTCAACATCTTGTATAAGAATCTAATGTCACAGATAGACTTTGTGCATACAACACATCCATCACTTGGGAAAGTCGAGATATTGTTCGACAAGTCAAAGAAGTTTCTCAAAGGTGGGTTGACTGTTGGAGCAAAGAGAGATGCGTTGAAGTGCAGGGCAACTGGTCAATACCTTGTCTTTGTTGATGATGATGATAATGTTGCACCAAACTATGTTCAGCAAATTTTAAGATTGACAGAAACGAATCCTGACATTATCACATTTAGGTCATTTTACAATTCAGATAACTATTGGTCAATAGTTGATATGAACTTAATACATTCAGAGAATGAACAAATGAATGAATCAGTAATTGTCAAGCGACAGCCATTTCATGTGTGTCCCATTCGCACAACCATTGCACAGCGACATACTTTCCCTGACATCAACAATGGAGAGGATTGGGGATGGATGCAAAAGATATTGCCAGATTGCCACACACAAGCACACACCGATCAGATATTGCATCAATACAATGATTTTTCAACTACATCAGCAGTCAACGAAATAGAATGCAACAAATGAAATTATCAATACTAATTTGCTCACTTGAAAAAAGGCAAGAGCAACTTGCTGAATTGTTAGCAGAAATTAACTTGCAAATAACAAGTTGCGATGCAACTGCTATCGTTGAAGTCATCACAGAAGTTGACAACAAACAAATCACGACAGGAGCAAAAAGAAACAACTTGCTAAACAAAGCATGTGGCAAGTACATCTGTTTCATTGATGACGATGACCACATCTATCCTAATTACATTAAATTAATTTTAGAGGCAATAGAATCAGATGCGGACTGCATTGCAACAACAGGAATATACACAGTTGACAATGGCAGGAAAGTAAGATGGAAATTATCAAAAGACTATGAAGATGAAAATAAGTATAGTGAGGAGTTCAATCAAATAGTTTATTTTAGAAGGGCAAACCATTTGACACCAGTCAAAAGAGAACTTGCACTACAAGCAATGTTCCCTGACAAATCAAATGCAGAGGATAAAGAATATTCATCACGATTGAATCCATTTTTGCAGTCAGAAGTTGAAATAAAAGAATTGGTTTACCATTACGATTACAGAAGCTATGATAAAGAATACACCTGAATGTAAAAAGATAATTGTTTCCTATGCTTCCAAAGGTCGTGCAGACTACAACATAGGACAACAAAAGTTATATCAATCTATCCTTGAACATTGGGATGGGGACTATTGGTTGCATTCAAAGGAAAGGGATGGAATACTTCCCGATCCATTGCTATTCAAACATCGTGAACATAATGATGTGCCATACTTCTTCAAGTTTACAATGATTCAACTTGCAAGAGAAAAAGGATATACAGAAATATATTGGCTTGATTCATCTCTGGTGTTACACAAGGACATCACAGGACTTGCATCACCGATAATGGCATTCGATAATTTAGGACATCCATTGTCCAAATACATTTCAGATCAGGCAGTTGTTAATCTAAATTGCATTACCTACCTTTCGGACATCAAACAGATTTGGGGTGGTGCTATCGCATTTAACTTTGAGCATCCAATAACATTGGTAATCTATAAAGAGATTTTGGAACAGGTAGAACTTGGATCATTCAACGAAGGCACAAGCAACAGAAATGAGTTTGTGGCACATCGACATGATCAAGCTGTGATGTCTGTCATATTTCATCAACATAAAATATACTTATTGCCTTATGGCAATATTGTAATTAATGCACACAGCTTACCACCATACGAGTACGGACAAGATTTTTATATTATTTACGGATGAAAATAGAATCATTACAAAAAATTAAAGACATTCACAAAGGCAAGACAATCCTTGTGTGTGGAAGCGGTGGCTCATTGCTTGATATTGATACAAAAAAATTACATCCTAACATCATTGTGATGTGTTGCAATTCAGCAACCTATCATTTTAAGAAATTTGACTATGGAGTGTTCACCGATGGCACAGCAAACTATTCAAATTGGTATTTGAATTTAACTAAAAAAAAGTGTACAATAATTAACTGCAATCAAGAAATACCTAAAATAAAACGAAACACAATATATTTTGAGAAGGATTTTGACAACTGGAAGTTTGAAGAAACAGACACGAAGGTAATTGGAGGGTATGATGTTATTCATTGTGCAGTACATATTGCTTGGATGATGGGAGCATCACAAATTATTTTAGCAGGAGTAGATTTGAAACACATGACAGCATCAAGGAAATATGCTTATGACCAGTCTGTGAATGAAAACATACCACAAGAATTGTTAGAAACATTACAACAATCATTACACGCAAATGATAGTTTGTTTGATGGGTATCTGGGTGCATCATTAGGAGGGTGGGAAAAAATTGATAAATGGAATACACAACTAAGAATTAAGACAATAAGTAAAGACACTAACTTAAAAATATATGACTATACAGATGTTAATTCACTTTATTGAGATTGTTTGCTTTTCTGTATTTTTTGCAGAGCTGTCGAATGTACCACAGCAGTTGATGTACCTACTTTGTAAGTACAAAATTTTTTACAAGATAGACATTTACAACAGTCCACAACCACGAAGGTGCAGACCATTTGATTGTGCGATGTGTCTTGCAAGTTGGATAGGATTTGTTTATCAATTAGTGAACTTCACAAACATCTTTCATCTGGTAGCATACTGCTCTATCTGTTCTGTTGGTGCGGTCTTACTTATATGTATCTTAAACAAATTAAAGTCGTTAAACCTATGAGGTTTCTAATAATTAAAAACACTATGAAATTAAGAGATGACCAGTACCAAGAATTAGTTAACCACAGGGGTGTGATTAAAATGGTAGCAGAGCAGAAGCTGAATGTAAGCAATTCACCACACGACACAATGGCGAGGGTGTGGATGCAGTTAGGACAAGCACCGGTGAACACTAACTGCAATGCGTGTGTGTTGCAACTGTATGCAGACATAAATAATTTAATGATACAATACGAGAATGGCACAGATTAAAGCAACGACATCAAAGAAGAACTTTGGGGTGCGTAAAAAGGGCAAAGCAAAGAAGTCAAAGAATAAACATTGTCGCAAGACAAAAAGAACAAGAGGACAAGGATGAAAATAGAAATAAAGAAATTAAGCGAGTTAAATCCAGCTCCATATAATCCAAGAACGAGTACAGCAAAGCAAGAGAATCATTTAAAAAATTCTCTAAAAAAGTTTGGTGTTGTCGAGCCAATTATTTTCAACAAACAAACTGGCTATATTGTTGGAGGTCATTTTAGGGTGAGAGAATTACAAAAATTAGGATATAAAGAAATTGAGTGCGTAATTGTAGATTTAAACATTGAAGACGAAAAAGAATTGAATATACGATTAAATGCAAATACTGGAAGTTTCGATTTTGACGTACTTGCAAATTCTTGGGATGAAAATTTATTATTGGAGTGGGGTTTATCCATACCAAACTTTGACAGCGAAACAGAAAGTGAAGAAAAAGAAGGTAACGAAACCGATAAATGTATAGTTTGTGGAAAATAAACTGACAGCAGACAACGTAGATGTTACTGTTACTTCAACGGATAAACACACTATTATTAGCACAGGCATAACTTTGCAACAACAAGCAATGGTCATGGCATTGGAGAGGTCGTTGGGAATAATCACAGCAGCGTGTCGTGCTGTTGGCATTGATAGGACTACTCACTATGTGTGGTTGAAGAAGAACAAGGAGTATAGAAAGTTATGTCAAGACATCGACAATGTAGCACTTGACTTCGCTGAATCGTGTTTGCACAAACAGATTGCAAAGGGCAATCCATTGTCAACAATCTTCTACCTTAAATGTAAAGCAAAGAAGCGGGGGTACATTGAGCAAAGCACAATCGAGATAAAAGGTAACATGAAATTTAGAGCAGACTTTGGCACAAGCAATCTTATACAATCCCCATCCGAATCAACAGAAGATACACAATAGCATCAATGACGAGGAATACAAATACTATGTGATTTGTATCGGTAGGCAGTTTGGCAAGACGATGATGGCTACCAACCAAATGATGTATTGGGCATTGAATAATCCACGCAGTAAGATAGCATGGGTATCGCCTGTGTACAAACAAGCG
>Ga0209400_1000472_pt1 | contig 35012 bp, 30 predicted proteins | sample M_130807_EF_Meta_FD_187313 | JGI IMG/M metagenome (GOLD analysis project Ga0209400, IMG submission 187313) | Freshwater microbial communities from Lake Montjoie, Canada to study carbon cycling - M_130807_EF_MetaG (SPAdes) (version 2) | ecosystem: Environmental > Aquatic > Freshwater > Lake... | reverse complement strand
AAAGCTTGAGGTTATCGGCCCATCAAGGGGAGAACCAACGGGCGTGTTAGCGATTTCTTGCTTAAATTCTTCAATGTATTTTTCGAACTGCCTATTGTCACCCATGTCAAAGGGGGAGCTTATTTTTGGGACGAGATCCACATTTTTTTGATTCGGTTTCTGAATCCCTTTGCTAACCAATAACTTATTTACCTCGGTGATTTGCCTGGTGATAAAGTCATATTGCCTTGATAGCTGCTGAGAAAAAGTTTTATTCCGTTCATTTTGGGCCATGATTTCGTTCTGCTGCTCCATGAAATACATTTTGGTGATCAAAATAAATGTGTAGACCCCCAAGCCCAAAAAAAGTAGAACGCCTGCAGAAATAAATTTCCAGTACTCCAAGAAAAAGGTAGGGATTAAAATAGGCTTTTTAAACCGTGGATCAGTATTTATAAAAATTACCGTAGTTTTCCGAACTAGGGAAACACCTTTTTGTAGAGGAAGCTTTGCGAAGAAATCAAGGATTTTTTTCATAGCGTGAACCTTCAAAACTAACAGATTCCGAGAATTCAACTACTGATCTATGTTTTAACAAACCTATTCACTGAAGATCCTTGAATTGACAGAATATCGTTACACCTTTATCGGACCTGGAAATCCAGACCGAAAATAAAGGGCTTCAATATTACGAAATAATAGGTAAATAAAAAGGATTTGCCATTTTCTACGAGGAGTAAGGTAAAAAACTACGGTTTAGTTTCTTGGGTATGGCGGTGGATAGGCCTTAATTCACCGACTACATTTTGGGATTTGTGGACCCTTAATACCCTTGAATAATACAATTCTTGAAATGCCAGTTGGACTACTTGTAACATTAAAACGGAAAAAATTTTATAATTTATCAATTGAACACAGCATCAAACTAGAATTGAAAAATGTATATTTATCCGGCGCAACTCGAAAAGCCATGAATAGAGTAGAGGAAGGGTTTATCTATAGAAAAAATGGGAACAGATAATATTGAATCAAAAACAACTGGATTGCAAGCCGCAATGGAGAACTTATTTGGGGCAAGAAGGGAGTCTAATGGAGTAGTTATCTTCAACCCAAAAGAGTGGCCTAAGTTCTTGGTTATTGTACTTGCCCTCCTAGTTGGATACTACCTATTCAACATACTCATCGCCTTAGCGGACTTTAATAATTACGATTTTATTTTCGGATTATTATTTCTCCTGCTTTTTACATTGGGGCCAGTAATTTGGGCTGTATACAAACTTATTCGCGACCGCAATGACTATGTGCAAATTGACGGACATGTATTGAGTTATAAGGATAATGCAAAAACTGGTGAAATTGATTTGAATACTGTTGTTAAAATCAGCGGAAAAAAAGACATCAAATTTGAACTTGAAGATCAGTCGTATGTAGTTATTAAATTATCTGAGATGAATTTCAATGAAGCCGATCGAAAGGCTTTAGTTAAAGAAATACACCTTAGGCTTTCACAACTTGCCTAGTATACCGTTTAGAAGTACGCTTTTTAAACACAAGCTAGTAGCAGCAAAAATCACCTAACAAAATTTCGGATAATCTTAAAATAGGTTAATCTTCCTTCAGGTAATTCCCTGTTTTACCGAATGATTTTCACCTCCTGAATTTTTGTAGGAAGCCAAACCTGCATTTCATTTTGCCCGCGGTTTGCCCAGATATAATAAGGAATAGCAGTTATCCTTTTGGTGTCCGATTGCAGCGTTGATCCGTCTTCTGATCCTTTCATCACCTTCATTTCTGCCTGTACAGCCATTACTTTTTCATCCAACACTTGGTGTTGAAAAACAGTAAAAGTGGCATTTTCTGGAATCAGTAGATTCCATGCTTTCCCGTTGTTATCCGCTCCTTCGACACAGTAAACCAATGGACCTCTTTGAATTGCGATCCGGTCCTCATTGGCGGTTACCTCTTGGCGGGCAACTAACTTTCGCACTTCCATTGGCAATGAATAGTGGAGTTGATCCCCCTTTTCCCAGGTTCTAGTGATCGTCAAATAGCCATTTTCTTCCGTATAGGGAACAACTTTGCCATTGAGTAAAAGCGTGAATTTTTCCGTGCTTTTTCCAGCAAAACGGTACAGTCCTCCCGGAACCGGCTCCTCCTTTGCCCAACCCGGAAGTCTCAATTTTACTGAAAAGCGGGCTTTCTGCTCGGGATTTAGGGTTAGGTTGATAATCCCGTCCAATGGATAATTGGTGGTCATTTCCATGGGAACGTCCACGGTACCCATTTGGAATTTGGTTTTGCTGCCGATGAATAAGTTCACCCAAATGGCATCTTCTGATTTTGCATAAATGTAATCGCCAACTGATGCCACCAATCGGGAAATATTGGAAGGACAGCAGGCCGTTCCAAACCAATCTCTCCGGTAATGCTGACCAGAGGAGGCCAATGGATTTCCATAAAAAAACCGATTCCCTTCCAGGCTGAGCCCATCCAATGCAGCATTGTACAAGCTCCTTTCCAATACATCAATGTACTTCGAATCACCTTCCAGCGCATTCATTCGCTGATTCCAAAAAACCATCCCCACCGATGCACAGGTTTCGCTGTAGGCATTTTCATTGGGGAGATCATAATCCACCGAAAACCCTTCATTGCTTCCCGAAGATCCTATCCCTCCAGTCACGTACATATTCCGGTACACGACATCCTCCCAAACCGTCTTCATGGCATTCATGTAGCCCACATCGTTTTTTGCTGCAGCCACATCGGCAGCTCCCGTGTAGAGATACATTGCCCGTACCGCATGGCCCGTAATTTCCTTCTGTTCTTTTACTGGCACATCATCCTGAGCGTATTTGGGTCCCCAATGTGGATTGTCCCAGATTCCACCTTTGCCGTGGCCATGTCCGCGCTGATCCAGAAACCAGTCGGATAGTTCCAGGTATTTTTTATCGCCGGTAGTCTTGTACAATTTGACCAAAGCAAGCTCAATTTCCTCATGGCCAGACACCCAAGGCCGATTCTTCTTCCGGAAAGTCTCGTCGATATGATCCGCCATCTTGATGGCCACATCGAGTAATTTTCGCTTTCCTGTAGTTTGAAAATAGGCCACTCCGGCTTCCATCAAATGCCCGGCACAATAATCCTCATGCTTCTCCATATCCGTCCAGCGATTTTCAAGTCCGGTGAGCGAATAAAAAGAATTGATGTATCCATCTTTTTCCTGGGCAGCAGCAATTTTATCAATCCATTCGTCCGCTTTTTGTTCCATGGCTTTATCCGAATGGTTTTTTAGCGAATAGGCTATTGCCTCGAGGGCCTTGTACACATCGCTGTCATCGTAATAGATGCCTTCATGCTTCTCGTTTTGCTGACGCGCAACTTTTTCATAATTACGGATGCGGCCCGTGGCTATTTCAGTTTGGTAAATCATAACCGGGACAGCTGTCGTTGCAATTTTTTCAAGCTTTGGTTTCCAAAAATTATCCGTGATAGTCACCTGCGAAAAACTAACTGGATTCAATTTGGTGATCCCAGATTGGGCGAATGCAGGAAAGGATGCTGCAGCGAGTAGGATGGAGAGGGTGGATCGGATTAGCATGGGTCTATCGGATGGATTCAAAAAGAAAAAGACTATTGCTAAATTTAATTGATATCAATCAGATTTACTCGCTTCTCGGATTTTTGAAATCCAAGTTTATTTCATCCAAATTACTTTAGCACAGAAATAAATATCCTGATGGAGAGGACTTAAATTATTGCTTAACTTATAATTCCTTAAAGCAGGCTTCGGCCACTTGTTTTTCAGGATTTCAAATAAACCCCAAAACCTGAATGAGACCTATTGTTCAAATATCACTTGACCTCACCAATATCGATGAGGCTTTAGAAACCGCAGCCCTGGCCATCCGTGCCGGAGTAGATTGGCTGGAAGCTGGCACTCCGCTGATCCTTGCGGAAGGACTTCATGGAGTCCGGAAATTGAGAGAGGCTTTTCCGGGAGTTCCAATCGTCGCCGATCTTAAAACCATGGATGGAGGCTATCTAGAAGCAGAAATGATGGCAAAAGCTGGAGCCACGCATGTAGTAGTCATGGCACGCGCCCATTCCGAAACCATCAAATGTGTGGTGCAAGCAGGAAAAGACTTCGGGGTCAAAGTGATGGGTGACAACATGGTTTGCCCAGATATGGTGGAAGGCGCCAAATTCTTAGAGGATCTGGGCTGCGATTACGTGATTCACCACATTGGGTACGATGAGCGAAGGGGAATTGCTGCAGCAGGGCATAGGATGCCAAGTCCCCTAGATCAGTTGCAGGAAGTTGTGAAATCCGTTAACATCCCTGTTCAGGCTGTCGGTGGGCTTTCTCTTGAACAAGCCATTCAATGTCCCCAATATGGAGCACCCTTAGTTGTCTTGGGCGCGCCATTAACGATTGATGCGGATGCTTTCAAAACTGCCAACGGAGATCTTGAAACTTCCCTTCGGAAAATTTGCGAAGCCATACACTCTCAAATAACAGCCAACCCAAAAAACAACTAATCCATGTCTTCATCCACAAAATCAGCAGCTGTAGTCAACTATTCCGAAGTCAAAGGTTCGGTAGAAATTAGAGAAATCCCCATCCCCGAAATCGGTGAAGACGACGTATTGCTAGCGATAGAAAACGTAGGCGTCTGCGGTTCCGACCTCCATCAGTGGACTTCAGATCATAGCTGGCAAGTGAACTATCCGGTTGTTTTAGGCCATGAGTTTGGAGGTAAAATCGCCTCTCTTGGAGCAAGGGTGACCGGCTGGAAAGTTGGGGATCGGGTGGTCAGTGAGACTGCCGCCGTCATTGACACGCAGAACCCGATGAGCCGAGTTGGCTTATACAATCTGGACCCGACTAGGAAAGGCTTTGGCTATGGAGTGAATGGCGCGATGACCAAGTTTGTCCGGGTTCCAGCAAGATGCCTCCACCAAATTCCGGATTCACTTTCATTTGAGCACGCCTGTTTGACCGAGCCTTGCTGCGTGGCGTACAACTCAGTAGTCGGGAATTCCAATGTAAAACCAGGTGACAGAGTTCTAGTAATAGGACCTGGTACCATCGGGATTCTTTGCGCAGCAGTAGCGAGACTTTGCGGGGCTGAGGTGGCTATTCTTGGTTTGGAAGCAGATCGAGGTCGATTGGAAATAGCAAGAAAATATGGCGTTGAGCCATTTATAAATTCAGCTTCGGACTGGGCAAAAAAACGAGACGGGTTGGGTGCAGACCTTGTTGTAGACGCGGCAGGCGTAAGTGCCACATTAAAAATCGCGATGGATTTGGTCCGCCCAAATGGCCAAATCACTAAGGTGGGCTGGGGACCTCAGCCATTGAATTTTTCGATTGATCAGATCGTCCAGAAAAATGTGCGTCTTCAAGGAAGCTTCAGTCATAATTGGCCTATATGGGAAAAGGTAATCGGCCTTCTTGCGAGCGGAGCGCTTGATGTAAATCCAATCATCGGAGGCGTATGGCCGATTACAGAATGGCATGAGGCTTTTGAAAAAATGCACACAGGACAAGTAGTAAAAAGCATTTTGAAACCAGTTTAATATGAGGCTGAAAGATAAAGTAATCATCGTAACCGGCAGCACGACGGGAATCGGAAAAGCAATCGCCAAGCGCTGTGTGGCTGAAGGTGCCAAAGTGGTCATTCATGGTTTGGAGCAGGACTTGGGAGATGAAGTGCTGGCTGAAATTGGAACCGAACACGCGGTTTTTCATCAGGAAGAAATTACCAGCGAAACTTGCCCAGACAATTTGGTGAATCTGGCAGTGAAAACTTTCGGAAAAATTGATGCTGTAGTCAATAATGCAGCTTGGGTCATTGCCTCAGACATTCACAACACGGATCGTGCATTTTTCCAAAAAGTACTGGATATCAATACCATTGCACCATTTCTTTTGATTCAGAAAGCCCTGCCCGAACTTATAAAATCCAAAGGCTGCGTACTTAATATCGGTTCGATTAATGCCTGGAGTGGTGAGCCGAACTTATTGGCCTATTCAGTTTCCAAAGGAGCAATCATGACTTTGACTGGAAATTTGGGCGATTCCTTGATGCGGGAATATGGTGTTCGCGTAAACCAAATCAACCCAGGCTGGGTACTTACCGAGCGGGAAACTGAACGGAAAAAGCTCCATGGGCTTTCGGACACCTGGTACGAAGAGCTCCCTTCCATTATTGCTCCTTCAGGAAGAATTCTCTGGCCGGAAGAGATTGCTGCTGCTTGCATATTTTGGCTTTCTGACGAAAGCGGCCCAGTCTCAGGACAAGTATTGACACTGGAACAACATCCGATGATTGGGCGAAATCTCCCAAAAGACAATAAAACCTTCCAATAACTCAACATGCCCAAATTAGCCGCGTTTCCCAAAGCCTTTATGCAGCAGCTTTGCAAAGATGGAACGATGAAAATAGCAGATTGGATTGCGCTAGCTTCCAAACTCGACATTCAGGGGTTGGAGTGGTATGCAGGGTTTCTTGAAATGGAGGATAAAACCAAATGGCCAGAATTTCGCAAAATGGTGCAAGATACCGGCAAAGTAATTCCCATGATGTGCTGCTCTCCGGACTTTACACATCCCGATCGGGCTTTTCGGGAGAATGAAATCCGGAAACAAAAACACTGGATTGACATGACCTACATTTTGGGGGGATCCTATTGCCGCGTTCTTTCTGGTCAAAAAAGGCCCGTTTTGTCTATCGAGGAAGGTGTAAAACTTGCTTCAGAAAGCATAAAGGACTGTCTTCCTTATGCTCAGGAAAGAGGAATCACCCTGATTTTGGAAAATCACTACAAAGATGATTTTTGGGAGTATCCAGAATTTGCCCAAAAAATGGAGGTGTTCAGTTTACTAGTCAACAAAATCCATCACCCGAATTTTGGAGTAAATTACGACCCAAGCAATACTTTTCTGGCTGGGGAAGATCCGCTGGAATTACTTTACAAAGTTTCTGAACGTGTGGTGACCATGCATGCCAGTGACCGATATCTGAAATACGGGACCATTGAAGACCTGCGAAAGGAAGAAGGCGGAGCTTTGGGATATGCCAAAAGATTGAGCCATGGTGAAATCGGAAAAGGGATGAATGACTACGATGCCATTTTCACAGAATTGAAACGAGTTGGCTTTGATAGCTGGATCAGCATTGAGGATGGAGTGGACGGCATGGATCAATTGGAGAGAAGCGTGGTGTTTCTAAAGAAAAAAATAGCCTATTATTGGCCTGAGAAATAAATCATTCATTACCTATGGAAATCATCAATCTACATCAATCCCAATGCATACTCGGAGAATCTCCCTATTGGCATACTGAGCGGAAAAGCTTTTTCTGGGTAGATATTGAAAAGGGAGAATTGTATGAATTTCAGGTTGGGCTCAAAAAAACCACGAAACGAAAATTCAATCAGCGTCTTTCCTTGGTAGTGGAAGGCCAGGGGGACTATTTAATCCTAGCCTTAGACCGAAAAATTGCGCGTTACGATTTTGAAACTGAAAAATTGACTTGGCTGATTGAGGTCGAAGAGGATCAACCGCTCAATAGATTTAATGATGGCGCTTGCGATGCTGATGGTAGGCTATGGATTGGAACCATGAGCACCAAAATTACGCCCGAATCAGGGGCTCTTTACAAGATTACTTCAGAGTTGAGCCCGGAAAAAATGTTGGGTAAGATCACCATTTCCAACGGAATGGCCTGGGCTTCCGGCAATGAAACCTTCTACTACATTGACAGCCCCACCCAGGAGATAAGAGCCTATCAGTTTGATTTGGAAACAGGCGAAATTAATTTTGATCGAACGGTCATCCGCGTGCCAAAAGAATTGGGGACACCCGACGGAATGAGTATCGATCGAGAGGGGAAACTCTGGGTCGCGCACTACGGAGGATTTGGCGTGTATCGCTGGGATCCGGAAAATGGGAAGCTTTTGAAAAAAATTGTCTTGCCTGCTCCTCATGTAACATCCTGCGTTTTTGGAGGCGAAAATCTAGATCATCTGCTCATCACCACGGCAAGAGAAAATCTCACCGAGGCCCAACTGCAAGAATATCCCCAAAGTGGGGATGTGTTTTTGGTTAAGACAAACACGCAGGGATTCTTATCCAATCCTTGTCAATTCTAAATTCTACATCCAAACATGAATTCAACCCTGAACTATTTATCCAAAGGAATTAAGCTTTTCCTACTTATACTTTTCTCAATTCCGGCTTTCTCCCAGCAACCGGCATCTCCACTGGAGTCCTCCTTTCAAACCTATCGCAAGATGAAAGCAGAGACGTCCTACAAATTGGATTGGATCACACTGGGCCCAGCGGTCAATTCAGCACGCGCCGATGTAGTCCAAGTGGATGCCAAAAATCCGAGCACCTTCTATGCCGGCTTTGGCTCGGGAGGATTGTGGAAAACTACGAACAACGGCATTACCTGGAAATCCATCTTTGAGGAGCAGTCGTCCATAGGAATTGGAGATGTGGAATTGGCTCCCTCCAATTCAAACATCATCTACCTTGGAACGGGTGAAAACCTAAAAAAGCCCAGAAACTTCACGCTTCCAGGCACAGGGATGTTTCGCTCGAATGATGCTGGAGCCACCTGGAATTCGATTGGCTTGGAGGATTCCTGGTCCATTGCAGAAATTGAAATTCACCCGACCAATCCGGAAATAGTTTTTGCAGCGGTCCTCGGTCACCTCTGGTCCAAAAATAAAAACCGTGGACTCTACCGCTCTACCAATGGGGGAAAGACTTGGGAACAGGTATTGTATGTAAATGAAATGACCGGGGCCAATGAAATTGTCATTTCTCCCGCAAATCCTCAAATGATGTATGCCTCCCTTTGGGAAATGTACGCGGGCATCAGTGGCGAAACTAGTGCCATCTACCGCAGTGTTGATGGAGGTGCCACCTGGAGCAAGTGCAATCAAGGCTTGCCAACCGGTCCCAAAATCGGTAGGATTGGCCTGACTGTCTCGGCGACAAACCCAAACAAGGCCTATGCACTGGTGGACAACCTAAACTACCCGGAGGGTCAGTCTGCTGAACTCTACAAAACAGTGGATGGAGGGCTGAGCTGGACCAAAACCCATACGGGCCCCTTCCAATTATTCACCACCATCGGTTGGTACTTCACGGATGTGTATGTAAATCCAAAAAATGACGAAGAGGTGTTTTGCCTTGGGATCCGCCTGGCACATAGCGAAGATGGAGGCAAGACGTTCAAGTTTATCGGAGGTCAGGTGTCGCGCATGAATCCAAGTCTAGCCCAAGGACTACATTTGGACCAAACCGAATTATGGATTAATCCCAACAACCCGAATCACCTCGCATTGGGGAATGATGGTGGATTTTATGTAAGCCATGACAAGGGATTGACTTGGATGCATTACAACAACATTCCCACGGGAGAATTTTACGACATCACCCTGGACCAAGCCAATTACACCATTTACGGAGGTACACAGGATGATGCCACGGTATCGGGACCTCCTAATGAATTGGATACCCGCTTCCCAGACCCCTGGAAATATGTTTGGATTGATGCTTGGGACGGAGGCGATGGTTGCGTAACCGCAGTGGATCCAGTGGACAAGAATATTATTTACTACAGCCGTCAGCATGGAGATGTGATGCGATTGGACAAGTCCAAAGACGTAGCAGTCTCAGTAAAACCCAGTCTCCCCAAAGACAGCAAGGATACCCTTCAGTTCAATTACATGACGCCTTACTTTTTGTCAGCATACGACCACAAAACCTTGTATCAGGCTGGAAATTACCTGATGAAAAGTACGGACAGGGGAGATACCTGGCAGGCCATCAGTCCGAACCTTGCTCGTTCCTCCGTGGCCGATAAGAAATCAGTGGCTGCGGGAACGGTTGTAGAATCTCCACTGGCCAAGGGATTGTTGTATGTGGGGACCGATCATGGTGCCTTTTGGGTATCAAAAAATGATGGTGCCAACTGGGAAGAGCAGTCCACAGGAATCGCATCGAATTACATCCGAAGCATCTCGCCTTCCAATCACCACCTAGCGCGGGTGTACATGGCCATGACTGGAATTAATTACGACGATTTACACAGCTATGGCTATGTTTCCGAGGATTATGGCAAGAATTGGAAAAGCATTGCTGCAGGCCTGCCAGATGAGCCAGTGAATGTAATCAAAGAAGATCCCACGAATGAAAATATCCTGTATGCCGGAACCATGCGAGGGGTGTTTGTTTCTACCGATCGGGGTAGTAGCTGGCACTACCTGGGGGTAAATATGCCTGCTGCAGCCGTAGCCGATCTAGAGATTCACGAAGGAACGCAGGACTTGGTTGTGGCCACACATGGAAGAGGTATCTACAAAACCAACCTCAAGCCCATCCAACAGGGGCTTGCGCAAAAATCACCGCGCGATCAAGACTACTTGTTTGAAATTGAACAGGCAAGCAGGCCCTGGTTCAATTCTTCGCATGGGAATGTGGATTACCGAACCCTTGAAAAAGTTTCCTTCACCTTCTGGTTGAAGGAGGCCAAACCGGTGACCCTGTCTGTTCGCGATGCAGCAAACAAGGAACTCTGGAGTACGGCACTAAATGGATCGCTAGGATTCAATCAATTTCGATGGGATTTGATTGTCAGCAAGGAAGAGAGCGCTTCTCCCTATTTTGTTCACTTTGATAAATTTATCGATTCCGGAACCTATACGCTCGTGCTAACGACTGCTGAGGGAAGTATGTCCCAAAAATTTAAGGTCGTGGATGGAATCTCCCCGTACCTTGAGAACTAAGCTTCTTTTTTTCTAAATGCCGCCGTCAACATGGTGGCGGAGGTATACAAAATCACTCCAAGGACGACCCACTGCAGGGTTTCCAAGGGGAGTGATTTGACAATGAAGGCGGCGATTAGCACTGCGATCGAACCTGGAATAGCCATGGCTAGGGCAGCTTTCCGGTTGTAGGATGCTGTTTTTATGAATTTTACGGAAGCCACAGGCATCAAAAAAGCACAAGAGCCCATCATGATGGGAAAAGCAACCGTTGGTGACATCCCTAAGGCAAAAATCAAGGCCATGCAAGGGGCATACAAACCCACCCCTGCGGTCATGATCGCGCCCAAAAAGAAGTTGACCACCACGGCAAACGCCAGCTTGTAGCCTGTCAGTCCGATGGCATCCCCGCCTCCTTCAATCCAGTTCATGATCCGGGCCAACATAAATCCAGCGGTGACGACCAAGGCAATTCCCATTGTGATTCGGATCTTTCGTTCGGACAGTCGCGAGACAATGCCCGCTCCAATCATGGCCCCCGCAGTAGCGGACAGCAGCATCAAAATCAAGGTGAGCGGGTCTACTTCAATGATGTTGATAAAAATAAACGCCTGAAGCAGGACCGGGATGGTATTCGCTACATTCATCGTGCCAGGGATCAGTCGGTCCTCCGTTTGTCGGGTAAACTTGAGCAAGGCGGTTTGCGGCGCAAAGGCCCCAATACCCAATACGTCGAAGAAATTTACCACAAAGCCAATCACCGAAGTTTTGAGCCAACTTGAGTTTTCAAGTTGGGATCGGTGCGCCAAATAATCTTTGATAAATACAAAGGAGAACCAAAGGGCCAATAGAATTAAGGAAACCCAAACAAAAATCAGCATAGAAGAAGTAGGTGTTATGGTCTTTTAATCGTGTAGTATAGGGAGGAAAATTAGCAGACCTTAAAAAAGGTCTTGGCGGCTTCTTGTTCCTGTTGATTCAACATCGCCTCAATCTTCTTCGCGGTTTTGGTAATCGCCAATCCCCCAAGCCCGGTGCAACGCAGGGTATTCGGGATGGCATCTCCTACTTTTTTCATGGTTTCCACGACTTCATCCAATGGAATCAAATGGTTGTAGTCCGACAAGGCCATGTTTGCACAGGAAATCGCGTTGGTGGCAGCCATCACATTTCGATTCAGACAGGGCGCTTCCACTCGATCAGCGATCATGTCGCAAATCATGCCCAGCGAAGATTGCAAGGCCATAGAGGCAGCTCCAAGCGATTGGTCTAGCGTCCCCTTTTTCAATTCCACAATGCCGGCTGCGGCCATGCCCGAACCAGAACCGCATTCGGCCATACAGCCACCCACTTCGGCGGCAAAGGTGGCATGAGCTGCAATAAACACCCCAATGATACCGGCCGCTAACATGGCTTTCACCGTTTCATCTTCAGGTAAGGAAAGTCCCCTGCTGATCCCGATGAGAGCGCCTGGGAGTGCTCCACAGGAGCCCGCCGTTGGGGCTGCTACCACGACGCCCATCGAACTTTTGACCTCCATCATGGCAGAAGTATAGAGGATCACTTGATTCAGGATATCGCCTTCCACCAGCTTTTTATCCTCTAGCTGCTTCTGAAATCCAAGGGATTGAGGGCCCAAAATTCGGTCTGCGTACTTGGTACCCTTCAGTCCAAGATCAATGGAGTTTTGCATGATCTGAACAATGCTCCGCATTTTTTCAAAAACCTCGGCTCTCGAAATATTACCGCGCATGCTTTCGTAATCCACTGCCAGTTCCCAGAGGGCGTGGTTTTTGTCGGCATTGAACGCCAACATTTCTTCGCAGGTAATAAAGGGAACCTCCAAGTCCTTTCGAGACATGACGGGGAGTACTGGGTTGATCTTTTTAATGAATAACACCTCCTCCATCTGGAGAAGCTGCGTGCAGATTTCGGCTGTCAGAAATTGGTTGGCCTTGATTTCGATAAAGGTGGATTTGCCTGTGCGCAGCGCTATGTCATCGCAGGGCATGGAGGCCTCAATAAATTCAATGATGCTGCCAGGCGAGGATACGTAAACAAGCGTCTGGTAAAAATCCCCAGCCATAGACACCTGGGCGCCATCAATTTCAAGAATTTCAATCATCCCTCCGCCCGTAGAAATAGCCGTCAGCTCTCGGGACTCTTTTTTATTGGAAAGGGTGAGTTTGTAGGTATTTGGGTGGGTAGCACCTATGGGATGGATATCGATTTTCACCTGGATACCAGCTTCTTCAATGGCGATCAGGTATTCTGGAAGGCGCTCTTCGTAGGCTTCCCAACCTAAAAATCCACCAAACAATCCCATGTCTGACCCCTGCCCCTTGTGTGTTGTGGCGAGCGAGCCGTTCGGGTCAAATTCAACATACACCTCCTGGATGTCCCCATCCATCAAGTCGCGGCACATGCGTCCAATTCGGATGGATGCAGCACAGTGTGAACTCGAAGGGCCTCGCATGACCGGGCCAATCACATCATTGAATATGCTTGGGTAGGTTTTCATTTGGGTTAAATTTTAGAGTTTCTTGACTACAGTAGGACTTAAATAAAGGGGTTTAGTAAAGTCTTACTTTTTTTCGATAGGTTAAAAATAGAGTTTTAACCTTCATATCCTGCACTTGTAAGAATTTTATCTGAATTTAGGTGCCTAAGAAAACCGACTTTGAAAAGTCTAAGCCTAAAACCAATCCATCATGAAAACCTCCTTGCGAGTTACCCTGTTATTTTTTGCATTCCTGCAGGCTGCTACCCTTGCCGCACAGGAGCGATACACCGTGAAGCCGGGGGATCCCAATGGCATCAATAAATGGTACATGGGGCGCCAAATCGCGCAAGTCATGAGCCATTATGGAATTGGCTGGCTGGAGCGAGAAGAAAGGGAGCAGGAAGAAAACACGACGCAGTTATTGAAAAATCTTGCTGTACAACCAGGCCAAGTCATCGCAGACATTGGTGCTGGAAGTGGCTACCACAGCACCTTGCTATCAAAAATGGTGGGGAATGGGAAAGTGTATGCCGTGGATGTGGAACCGGAGATGATTGCTTATTTGAAGGACCGGATCAAACGTGAAGGCAAAAAGAACATCTTTCCCGTATTGAGTACCGAGAAAAATGTGGCCCTGCCTGCCAACAGCGTGGACCAGATGTTGCTGGTGGATGTCTACCACGAATTTTCTTTTCCCTACGAGATGGCCCTCTCCATGTTGGAAGCGCTCAAGCCTGGTGGCAAGCTTGTTTTGGTGGAGTTCAGGGCCGAAGACCCAAATGTACCCATCAAAGCCATCCACAAAATGAGCGAGCGTCAGGCAGTTAAAGAGTTCAAAGCTGCTGGTTTTACCTTTGAAAAGAACAGCAGCAACCTGCCCTGGCAACATTGCCTGATTTTCAGAAAACCAAAAAATTAAATTTGGCAAGTCAATTTTGACCTGGTATTTCCCCAAGGATTGTTACTTAAGGGGCGTATTTTCCTTGCTATAGCTCCACCGCAGCTTCGTAGACATACAGCGTTGACTCGTTGTCGTCAGGGAGAAAATAGGCTTGCACTCGATTTGGGGCTACAGCTTCCAAAAAGCAAGGATTTTGAGTCATGACTCTGCCTGTTTTCGGTGACCAGAGGGGTATTGGAACCTGGTGAACAACTTGACCTTGGAGGACATCCCAGATTTCCAGTCCCCCAAGTGAAAAGGCAGGCTCTCCCGGTTTTTTGTAGGTTGCCACACCTGAATAGAGCATTTCTCCTCCGCCGAGGTATTGGTTGTCCTGGTAGTCGATGTAGCTGGAAGGATTGAGTTGGCTGCTGGAGGGGATGGATTTCGAGGAACTCTGGTTTTTTTCAACTCCTTTGCTATCCCATTGATACAAACGGCGGGAACCCCAGCTGGCACCATGCAAGATCTGGGTATCTGGATTGAGTGCGATGGCCCCGAGGTGATCCTCCCATCTAAAAACCTCCCTTGCCGTCAATTTGAAAGGGTCAACTTGGTAAATGATCGATTGGCTGTTGGGCTTGTAGGCCGCAAGGGCTATCCAAAGGTGTGAACCATCGAAGTCGATGCCGCTGGGATGGTACAGCGGTCCTTCCCCCAGCTCTAGGCTAGTTAGGAGTTGGCCGCTTGAACTTACCTGAAATAAATGTCCTTTTCCATGGGAACGATCTCCTGCAAATTCTGGGATGACTTCCACCGAGCTGACCCAATAATTTTCCCCAATTTTTACCATGCCTTGGCAATGGTGACTGGGAAAAGAAAAGGGAATCGATGCCAGCTCTTTCCACACCGTGTGCCGGGTCACGGATTTCAGAAGCTGGCTGAGCAGACTTTGGGAGGGAGAGGGGGTCGAATTAGCCTGGACTAGCGAAGGGGCCAGAGTCAGAAGTGAAAGTGGAAGAAGGCCAGATTTTAGAAAGTTTCGTCTAGAAGCCATGGCATTGGAGTCAATTAAAGCAGTAACCTAAGAATTAAGCAGAAAAACTGCTAGCAGTGGAGGTTATCCTTTTGTGTTGTTTTCGACACCTCTAACATGCAACAATTCGATTTATTTTTTGTGGTTTGGCGGGTAATATGCTGCTGAGGCAATTAAAAGTATCCCCCAATCTGTACCCCAAAAACAATAAAACTCATCTTTAAATGAGGAGAGGGCTTGTTTTGTAGCCTAGCTAGGAATCGAACCTAGATCTAGCGTTTAGGAAACGCTTGTTCTATCCGTTGAACTACAAGGCCAAATAGTCCTGCAAGATAGTCCCAATCTCAACTTTTACACAAATAATTTGCGGGCAACTTATGGCATTTCAATCCTTTATCGTATCTTTGCAGTCCAAAATTAGGATGGACGGGTTCCATCCACTCACTAAAAACAGTTAATTATGTCCGTAAAAATCAGATTAGCACGTCGTGGCCGCAAAAAACAAGCCATTTACGACGTGGTTGTAGCTGATGCAAGAGCTCCACGTGATGGACGCTTCATCGAGAAACTCGGAACTTACAATCCGAACACGAACCCCGCTTCCATCAACATCAACAATGAGCGCGCTCTTACCTGGTTGTTGAATGGAGCTCAGCCTACCGATACCGTGAAAGCCATGCTTTCTTACAGAGGTGTCATGCTGAAGAAACACCTCCAAATTGGAGTGTTGAAAGGTGCAATCTCTCAAGAACAAGCCGATGCCAAATTCAATGCATGGGTTTCTGAGAAAGACACCAAGATTGAAGGCAAGAAAGACCAACTTGCAACTGCCAAAGCAGATGCTCGTAAGGCTGCCCTTGCTGCTGAAACAGCTAAAAACCAGGCACGTATCGACGCAATCAAAGCAAGAGAAGCAGCAGCATTAGCCGCAGCAGCGACTCCAGCTGTTGAAGAAGTTGAAGAAGTTGAAGCTCCAGCTGCTGAAGTAGAGGAAACTACCTCGGTAGTTGAAACTCCTGAAGTTGAAGCTGTTGAAGAAACTACCTCTGAAGACGCTCCTGTAGTTGAAACTCCTGCTGCTGAAGTAGAAGAAACTCCTGCTGCTGAAGAGACTCCTGTAGTTGAAGCTGCCGCTGAAGAAACTGCTCCTGCTGCTGAAGCTCCTGCTGCTGACGCAGTGGATGCTGGCTCAGCCGATGGCGGAGCTGCTGGAGAATAATATATCCCTGCCATGAACAAGGACCAGTGCTTTTTGATAGGCCGGATAGCCAAAGTTCATGGACTTCGTGGTGAAGTAAATGTGGTGCTCGATGTAGATTATCCTGAGGAATACGAAGGATTAGAGCACCTCTTCCTCGATCAAAAAGGGCGCTTAGTCCCCTTCTTTCTGGAACACTTTGTGATCCAGCACGGAGGCAAGGCACTCGCCAAGTTTGAGGAACTGGACCGAATCGAAGAAGTGGAACATCTCGTAGGATCGGAAGTATACCTTCCCCTCTCCGAGCTTCCCCAACTCGATGAAGACCAATACTATTTCCACGAACTGATCGGTTTTGACGTCATCGATTTGACGATGGGACCCATCGGACCTGTGCAGGTCGTCTACGATCTGGAAACACAGGACCTCCTCGGAGTAACCTACCAAGGTAAAGAAGTGCTGATCCCCATACAGGATGGCATCATTACCCAGGTGGACAAGGCAGCAAAAAAAGTTTTCTGCCAGTTGCCCGAAGGCTTACTTGAAATTTATCTGGAAGATTAACCCATGCATATCGATCTCATCACGGTAGTGCCCGGATTATTGGAAGGCCCTTTTTCACATTCGATTCTCAAACGAGCGGAAGAAAAGGGAATCGCCACAGTTCGGATCCACAACCTCAGAGACTATGCCACCGGCAAACAAAAGCAAGTGGACGATTATGCATTTGGTGGGGGCGCAGGAATGGTCTTAATGATCGAACCAATCGCCCGCTGCATTGAAGCCCTTCAAAAGGAACGTGAGTACGATGAAATCATCTACATGACCCCCGACGGAGAAACCTTCGATCAGCCGATGGCCAACACCCTTTCCCAAAAGAAAAACCTCCTGATCCTCTGCGGTCATTACAAAGGAGTGGATCAGCGGGTTCGGGATGCCTTCATCACCAAGGAGATCAGCATCGGAGATTACGTCCTTTCAGGAGGAGAATTGGCAGCTGCTGTAGTAGCTGATGCACTGATTCGACTGATTCCAGGCGTTCTCAATGACGAAACTTCGGCCTTGACGGACTCTTTCCAAGATAATTTACTTGCCCCGCCGGTGTATACCCGGCCCGCAGTGTACGAAGGAAGAGAAGTTCCAGAGGTACTGCTCTCGGGTCATGAAGCCAAGATAAGCCAGTGGAGATTTGAAGCGTCGGTTCGCCGAACCCAAGAAAAAAGACCCGATCTTCTCAAAGATTCAGGTTGGGAGTAGACGAGACAAGAGTATTGAAAAAGTAATTCATTTATACCGCTGCGGCGGAGCACTGCGAAAGCATTAAAACATAGAGCTATGAGCGATCTAATGAAAATTGTAGAAGCGGAATACAGCGAGGCGAGAGCCAAGTTCCCTTCTTTCAAAGCCGGTGATACCATCAACGTACACGTACGTATCAAAGAAGGTAACAAGGAAAGAATCCAGCAGTTCCAAGGAACTGTGATCCAACGAAAAAACCCAAACTCCAACGGAGAGACTTTTACCGTGCGTAAAATATCCAATGGCGTAGGGGTAGAGCGTATCTTCCCAATCATCTCCCCAGCTATCGAGCAAATCGACCTGGTAAGAGAAGGTAAAGTGAGAAGAGCTCGTCTATTCTACTTGAGAGGACGTCAAGGTAAGGCGGCTCGTATCAAGGAAAAAATCAGAGCAAGACACTAAGTCGAGCCCAAGCCAAAAAAAGCCCCGTACCTACGGGGCTTTTTTTTTATCCTTTGAGATTTTTTAAATCTCGAAGGATTTATTTTTTGACGCGAGTTGAATCAGGGGAATGACCTTTGCTGTTTTTTTTTTTAACAGCGAAGGTTTTGCATTTCATTTCAAGCATTTAGACCTTCGAGGTCTTGGAGACCTCAAAGGTTTAGATTAGACCTTCGAGGTCTGAAAGACCGCAAAGGTCGGGAACAAATTCCTATCTTTGTGGGCTTAGAAGCCAAAACCAACATGACTAGAGAAGTTCGCGTACGATTTGCCCCTTCCCCCACCGGTGCCCTCCACATCGGAGGACTGCGCACCGCCCTGTACAACTACCTGTTTGCCAAAAAAATGGGAGGGAAGTTTCTCCTCCGCATCGAAGATACCGACCAAACGCGCTTTGTACCCGGCGCCGAAGAATACATTCAAGAATCCCTAGACTGGTTGGGCATCTCTCCCGACGAAAGCCCCTGGAAGCCAGGGTCGGTAGCCCCCTACCGACAGTCTGAGCGCAAGCCAAGCTACATGCAGTACGCCCTCGAACTCATCGAAAAGGGGCATGCCTACTACGCTTTCGATACGGCAGAGGAACTCGAGGCCATGCGGGAGCGCCTTACTGCCGCACGCGTACTACAGCCCCAGTACAACAGCATTACCCGCAGCCAAATGAAAAACTCCCTCACCCTCTCTCCAGCAGAGGTGAAGGAACGCTTGGCTTCGGGAGATCCCTATGTCATTCGCGCCAAACTTCCCCTCAAAGAGGAGGTTCGTCTCCACGACCTAATCCGAGGTTGGGTCATGGTGCATTCCAGCACCTTGGACGACAAGGTCCTCATGAAGTCGGATGGCATGCCTACCTACCACCTGGCCAATATTGTCGACGATCACCTGATGGGCATCACCCACGTGATCCGCGGCGAAGAATGGCTTCCTTCTGCTCCCCTACACGTGCTTTTGTACCGTTTCTTTGGCTGGGAGGACACCATGCCTCAGTTTGCACACCTGCCCCTGCTCCTCAAGCCGGATGGCAATGGCAAGCTCTCCAAGCGTGATGGCGACAAATTGGGCTTCCCCGTATTTCCACTCAATTGGGTGGATCCGTTTACTGGTGAAAAGTCCAGCGGCTTTCGCGAAAATGGCTACCTTCCAGAAGCCCTACTCAACTTCCTTGCTTTCCTCGGTTGGAATCCAGGAGACGAGCGTGAAATTTTCTCTTTGGAGGAATTGGTAGAAGCCTTTTCCATTGAACGAATTGGTAAGTCAGGAACCAAATTTGACATCGCCAAAGCGAAGTGGTTCAACGAGCATTACCTCCGCAGCAGCTCCCAAGAGAAGCTTGTCAGCTACCTCCAACAGGATGCAGACACTGCAGGAGTCACAATCCCCAATGAAAAAGCAGCAGCTATCGTGGCCCTGCTCCGCGAGCGCGTAACTTTCCCTGGAGACTTCTGGAGAGATAGCCAGTTTCTACACCAGGCCCCTAGCGAATTTGACTCTGAGGTAGCCACCAAAAAATGGAATGCAGACGCAGCGACCCTCTTGCAAGCCTATGCGCAGAATCTCGGGTCTGGAGTAGCGGCTCCTTTTGATGCGGCTGCCGCCAAAGCGCTGCTGGAGAGCACGGCCGAAGCGCAAGGCATCAAATTGGGCAAAGTCATGCAGGCAGTTCGCCTAGCAGTAACCGGCCTGGGTGCTGGTCCAGACCTCATGGAAGTTTTTGCGATTTTAGGTACACAAGAGGTAGCCAAAAGAATTCGATTTGCGTTAGATACGCTAGCAATCGTAGACTGAGATGACCAAAAAGAAGAAAAAAGAAGAGCAGCCTCGTGTACATGAGGAGCTGAAAGGCTTCAAAATGGAGATCAATTCCTTCGGGGAAATCTCCTCTAGCCTTCCCATCGAAGCGATCAACGCCTTTCTAAATAAAAACGTCGAGGACAAGAAACTCAAAGACCGCGAGGATTAGGCACAAGATTAAAAACTCCAAAAGCTTCTTAAACTGAGGCTTTTGTAGTTTTAGGCAATCCCATTTTTTAATTTAAAAAGTAATCATTCATGGTACACCAAAAAGAATTTTCATCGAGTGCCTATCCAAATTTGGGGAAGGTCAAGCATGTCCAGCTCTTCTTGCTAAACCTATCGCTGGTTTTCTTTTTGAATTTTCTTTCGCAACCCCTGCTGGCGCAAACTGCCCGCCTCAGCGGAACGATTGTCTCAAGCGAAACAGCAGCACCACTTTCGGAGATCCACGTCTTCATTCCCAACACCACCTTTCAAGCTTTCTCGGATGGGGAGGGCAACTTTCTCCTACCCAACCTCCCAGAAGGCACCTGGAAGCTGCAGGTTCGGGGACCAGGCTGGGAAAAGTTTAGCCAAGAATTTCAGGTCAAAGCAGGTCTACCTATCCGCCTAGCCATCCAGCTCAACAAGGCCTCAGAGCCAGCAGCCATCCCTGCAACCCTGTCCAAATCCAAACGTGCCAAGCTGACCGAAGGAGTTTATCAAGCCTTCGTTGGCAAGTCCGTAGAGGAGGATCAACTCCAGCTTTTAAACCCGGATCAACTGATTTTTGAAGAACAACAGGATAAATCCTACCGTGCTCAGGCAGCAGGGCCCTTGTTTTTTTCAAATCAGAAAACGGGCTACCTGGTCTCGGTGTATTTTGATCCCTTTACCTTGGAGACCTCCAGCCCCCAGCAGCGGACCTACGCGTATTTTGAGTTGCCCAAAGAGGAAAGTTTGGAAGAAGCTAGAAGGGAGGCTCGTTTACAGGCGTATCGGACTAGCTCTACTTATTTTATTGCCCAGCTGATGGAGGGAAAGGCAAGCGATTTTTCCACTCCAGCCAATCCGGAAGTGGCTTTTACCAAGCAGCCAGGCACCTTCAATCTTTCTTTTAACAAACCCTTGGTGGTCAGTTTGCCAGATGGATCGCAAGGAACCCTCGACTACACTGGGGAGAAGTTGCTCGTCCACCTGAACGGTAGTCCAGTAGCGGATGACCAATTGGCACTAGGAGGGGCATTTTCCAGCCAAAATCCCATTTTTGGCGTACCTGCCAATTTCAATGCGGAGCGCTTGACCAAACTGGCCAATCTTGAAAAAAACGAGGAGGTGATGCAAGAACGCATCTATTTGCACACGGATCGGAAGCATTACTGGCCTGCGGAAAACATCTATTTCAAAGCCTACCTCTCCTATGGCAACCCGCTCATGGCCGAGGAACTGAGCAAGGTGCTGCATGTGGAACTCATCGACACTACGGGCTACGAATGGATACATCAGGTGGTGGAAATCAAAGATGGGGTTGCTCAAGGGCATCTTTCCCTGCCTGACCTGGCCGAAACTGGTAATTTTTACTTGCGTGCCTACACCGCTTGGGGCCTCAACTACCAGCAAAAAGAACTAGTGATGCCCATTCAGATTTTGGCCCATCAGCAGCAGCCTGCTGCTGTCCCGTTTGCAGCCGCATCTAAAAACATCGGGGTATTTACAGATAAGCAACACTACGGAGCAGGAGAACGGGTCAAGCTCAACATCATGGCCGTGGATCAGGAGGGGAAGCCCCTGAAGTCCAACCTCTCTGTGTCGGTACTCGATGGCAATCAAGCGGTCTATGTTCCCGAGACAAGAGGGATGGAGGAGCTTTTCACTTCGGCTAAACGGAAAACTGATTCCTTCGCTTCCGCTTACCCTGTGGAAAAGGGGTTTGAGCTAGCTGGAAACCTGTTGGACGACAGTGGAGCACCTATAGAAGGGTCGATTAAGGCATTTGTCAATGGATACGACGATGTACGCAACCTCAAATCCGCGAAAGATGGAAGCTTTAGTTTTCCTGCTTCCAACTTTCCAGGCGAGTTTGAAGTGTCTCTACAGGCAACGGATAAAAATGCCAGACCTATCCGGGTGATTCAATTGAAGGTAAAATCCTATCCTTCAAGCGAGGACTTTGCGTCCCTTCCTTTTCCTAGACCAGTAGCCAGAGGTGCCCAGCTGGATGCCGCTATCCGCCCCATCCAATCCCTACAAGAAGGAGAAATATTGCTTGCTGAGGCAGTGGTAGAGGAAAAAAATGAACTTTCAATTGGCCCCATGATTTATGGGGAACCAGATAAAGTGGTCGCGACTGAGGGCATGAACCTGGTGGGAACGACCCTCCAATTTATCTATGCCTTGGCTGCCCAGGTGGCAGGTCTACGAATAGTAGGTACTCCTCCGAATGTGCGGGTGTCCTTTAGAGGGGGTGAACCCCTAGTGCTCATCAATGGGGTGCCCGCTAATGGATCTTCAGGAACGGTACTTGGTGGGGGAGGCGGGGGCCGAACTTTTTACGAGGTGTTGGAAGGGGTCAATATCTTTAACATCGAGCGAGTAGAAGTGATCCGGCGATTGGTACCCATGTATGGAGATTTGGGCCGCAATGGGGTCATTTCCATTATCTTAAAATCTGGGGAGCAACTCCAAAAGGAAGCGAATAACTTTACCCTACTTAAACTCAAGGGATTTGCACCTCGAGTTCCCTTTGAGGTAGCTGAAGCGAGTCGGGAGTTTTACCCCTTTTTAAAACCTTTTCGACCTACCTTGTATTGGAATCCTACCCTCACCAACGATGGATCTAGGCTTTCCATACCCATTGAATTTTTACTCAATGAAAAAGCAGGGCCAATTTTGGTAGAAGTCCGCGGGATTACGGAACTTGGGGAGCCTATCTATGGAACCTTTGTGCTTAATGAACCCACCAAAGATTCCAACCAAAACTAGCTCAATCCTATTTTAGATGTGATACCTGTGAAAAAACTCCTTTTATTAGCTTCTTTTCTGTTTTGTACGCTCCAGATTTTTGCGCAAACAGCCACGGTTACCGGTCAGGTTAAAGATGCGGAAACAGGAGAGTTGCTCCCTTTTTGTTCGGTATTTATCAACAACACCACCGTTTCAACAGCTACCGACATGCAGGGAAATTATACCCTCTCTGGTTTGGAAGCCGGTACGGTAGAAATTGGATTTTCGTTTTTGGGCTATACCGCCCAAACGCGAACGGTGACGCTTAAACCAGGAGGGACATTTACCCTTAATTTGAACCTTTCTCCCTTGGAACAGGTGCTTTCCGAACAGGAAGTAAAGGCTTCTCGAGATAAAAGTTGGGAGCGCGACCTCCGCAAATTTCAAAGTCTTTTTTTAGGAATTGACGAGGCCGCCACACAAACCAGCATTCTCAACCCCTGGGTGATTGATTTTCCTGCACCCACTGAAAAAGGAACCTTTCTGGCCCGTGCCGAGCAGCCGATTGAAATCGAAAATCGCTTTCTGGGATATAAAATAACATTTAACCTCAAAGAATTTGTTGACGCCCCTACGGCCTACCGCATTGTGGGAGCGGCTCGTTTTGAACTGCTACCTGCCGATTCGGAAGCCCAACAAGATCTTTGGGAAAAAAACAGAGCCAGTATCTACCAGCGCTCTCCCATGAACCTCTTTCGATCCTTAATTAAAGGAAATTCTGAACGGGAGGGCTTCTACCTCTATGGAGACAAGGCCGGGGGCTCTGCAAGCATGAATATCCGTACGGATATCTTTGCCAATGAACTGGGCAAGTCTGTGGTGCCCTACAAAGCGGATCCCCTCGTCATTCCAGGCAGTACGGCTGGGGAATACTCGCTCCAACTCAAGGGGCGCATCGAAATTCACTACCAGAAAGGCTTTGCACAAGCCAATACCTACCGAGACGCTCCCTACCCAATCTCCTGGCTGGAGGTGAAAAATGGACAGGTGCGCGTTCGGGAAAATGGCACGGTGCTCAACCCGGAGGATCTGGTTTTCTCAGGAGATATGGACCGAAAGCGAATTTCCAATTTGCTTCCCCTAGACTACGATGCAGTGAAAGCACTCCTGCTGCAGGATTTGGCCAAAACAGCCAAAAACTACCAAGAAAAGGTGTACATCCATACCGATAAGCCCTACTACTATTCGGGAGACTCCCTCTTCTTCAAAGGCTATTTTGCCTACGGCAACCCCTACCTGAGAGACGAACTGAGCAAGGTGCTCCATGTGGAAGTGATTTCCAAGGAACGAGATATTCTCCTCGCAAAGAAATACCCGATTCGAGACGGCATCGTGGTTGGAGATCTCCAACTGCCGGACTCACTAGATGGAGAGCAGTACTACTTGAGGGCCTACACCAATTGGATGCGAAATTACGGTCCCAACCAGTATTTTATGCAGCCACTTCCGGTATTGAATCCTTACAAGCGCATTGTCGCATCAGAGGCTTTTGACCAATGGAAAAATCAAGGGGTTCAACTGCAGTCGGACAAGTCGAATTTTGGCCCCCGAGAAGAAGTAAGCCTGCGTCTGCAACTGAGCGACGCAAAAGGCCGGCCAGCTCCAGCTACGCTTTCGGTAAGTGTATGGGATGGGGAGCAGTTGGTGCCCATCCGAAGGGAAGCAGACATGGGATCCAGCCTACAGCTGAGTGATATTCCCGAAACATTGGGCACCGAACGATTTTCATACCCTATTGAAACCCGAATTTCGGTTACTGGGAAAGTTACAGATGAGAAAGGAAAGGGCCAGGCCACCGAAATCACGGCCTTTGTGAATGACTTCCAGGGGATGATTAGCTTGAATTCCAATGCAACAGGTGACTTTGCAATGGAGAACATGGAATTCTATGGATCCATGCGCTTGGGACTCGTGGCCGCTGATAAAAAAGGCCGTCCGTTCAATGTCCAACTTCAAGAGCAGCTCAAGGCGCCTGTGGTCTTGCCTCTAGCTTCCTACTTTCCTAAGGTAACGACCCTGGCAACTCCTGCAAAAGTGGCTGAACCTGAAGTAGCCAACCCAGAAGCCAAAAAGGAAAAGGTCCAACAAAAAGCCATTTATGGCAATCCTGATTTTGTAATCGAAGGAGAAAGGCTTACCAAAACAGGCAATTCTACAGATTTAGTCAATAGTTTGGTAGGCAATATCCCAGGGGCTCAAGTGACGCTTGTTGGAGGCACTGGGCAACAAACAATCCGCCTTCGTGGGGGAGCAGTTTCAGCTTTGGGGTCGATGGAGCCTGTAGTCATGGTGGATGGTGTTGTACTTGTAGGTGGTGGCATGGCCACCGCAGCAGATAATATCCGTACCATCAATCCCTTCGATATTGATCGGGTGGAGGTAGTTTCTCGTATGGTTCCGATGCTTGGAGACCAGGGGCGAAACGGCGTCATTGCCATTTACTTGAAAGATGAGATGGACCAGGATCAGGAGAATCCCTTGGAAGGAAAGGGAATTGTCACCTATACACTAGAGGGCTTCCAAGTTCCAAGTGATTTTATCTCCCGTACCTATGGCCCCAACAGTAACCAATCTGAAAAGGACGATCGGCAAACCTTGTATTGGAATCCCTATTTGGTGACCAATGAAAAAGGGGAGCTGACTCTTTCCTTCTTCTCAAACGACCTAGGGGGCCCCGTGATTGTAGAGGTGCGTGGTTTAACTGTGGCTGGGGAACCCATACAAGGAACTTTTAGGTTGAATAAAAAATAGTGGAAATTGAGAAACCCAATAGGTTCAGGTATGTATAAAAAGTGCTTTGCTTTCGTCCTATTTCTTTTGCCGGGAATTGCTTTTGCGCAATTGAGCATTGGCGTCCGAGGAGGGCTGAGTAGCAGTTCCTACAGCTACCAGGCCACTGCAGGTACTCGGGTCAAAAGAGTGGAGGGAATTGCTGCACCAACCTTCGCCGTGGTTCTAGAATATTTCGATTCCAAAAACGCAGGCGTCGAGCTCAATATCCAGCAGATCACCCTTGGCTTCGCCCAGGTCAACGATGCAGGGAAGGTCAATCAAACCGAGTTTAGCTATCTTAAATTCCCCATCTTGGCCAGTATTTTTGCTGGGCGTTCCGGCCGATTTCAAATCAAGTTTGGCCCCCACTTCGGGGTGCTACGGCAGGCGGAGGACCTTACCCGGGAGTATTCGGGCGCTACGCCCAAGGAGCTTCCTACTTTTGGGCAGTCTGCAGACACGCCCAACAAGCGCATGTATGGCTTGACGGGAGGAGCAGGGATTTCCAAGCTTTTTGGAAAGTCTACGTTGTCTGCTGAGGCACGTTTTGCCTATGACTTTACCAATCCAGAGTCCCAGGACCGGATTTTCGACATGAGTTCGACCAACCTTGAATTTACGCTTGCCTACCTATTTCGGGTGAAAGAGCGTATCCAAAAAACTCCTTAAGCGAAGCCTTGGCAAGCTTGATTGGAGTCAATACCTTTATAGTCCATTCTTTTCGATGTGCGCATGAAAATCCAGGTGATCAATGGCCCTAATCTCAACTTGCTTGGCAAGCGAGAGCCAGAAGTTTACGGTAGTGAATCCTTTGAAAGCTATTTCATCCAGCTTCAGGCGCAGTTTCCTGAGGTCGAGCTTTCCTACTTCCAAAGCAACGTGGAGGGCGAGCTGATCAACAAAATTCAGGAGGTTGGCTTTACCGTAGATGGCATTATTTTGAATGCGGGAGGCTACACCCATACCTCTGTAGCCCTTTCGGATGCAGTGGCTGCAGTCACCACACCTACGGTGGAGGTGCACATTTCTAATTTGTACAAGCGAGAAGAGTTTCGTCACAAGAGCATTCTCTCCAAATCCTGCGTGGGCATGATTGCTGGCCTAGGATTAAAAGGCTATGCGCTTGCTGTTCAGTATTTTCTAACCACTGCTACCCGATGATTACCTTCGCTCCAGGACCTTCCAAAGTATACGATGCGCTACCTCAGTACCTGCAGGATGCCTGTGCGGAAGGGATACTCAGTGCCAATCACCGCAGTGCTGTATTTATGAATTTGTATCGGGAAACGGAACAGCTTTTTCGTGAAAAGCTGAACCTTCCTGCCGACTATACCTTGCTTTTTACCTCTTCAGCGACAGAAAGCTGGGAGATCATTTCCCAGTCCCTAGTAGAGCAGTCCAGCTACCACTTGTATTCGGGATCCTTTGGTAAGAAATGGTTCGAGTATGCGCAAGTTATTCTTCCTTCTACCCAAGGGCACAAGCTTGCTGCCAATGAATCCCTACCGGTGGATCAATTGCAAATTGGTGCTGAGGACGACCTGATAGCAGTCACTCAAAACGAAACTGCAAACGCCTCTCAGGTGCCCATGTCCGTGCTCAGGGAACTTGCAGCGCGCTATCCGGAAAAGATGATTGCAGTGGATACTACCTCTTCCATGGGAGGGATCGTGTTTGATTATTCATTGGCAGACGTATGGTATGCCTCGGTTCAGAAATGCTTTGGACTGCCTGCAGGTTTGGGAATTCTCTTGCTTTCGGGCAAGGCCAAGGAAAAGGTAGCCCGTAAGGGGGAAAAAGGCCGATACAACAGCCTCAGCTTTATGCTGGAAAATGCAGCTAACTACCAGACGCACTACACGCCTAATGTATTGGGGATTTACCTCCTGAATCGGGTGTTGAAAGACATGGATCCCATCGCTCAAGTAGATGCACGGCTTCGGAAGCGAATGGAGACCTTGGAGCAGGCCATTAGTCAGTCGCCAGTGTTCCAACTATTAGTAGACAACCCCGCAACGCGAAGTACCACGGTGGCGGCGGTAGCAGGGGAGGAGCAGGCTATTGTGGCTGTTAAAAAAGCGGCCGAAAAGGAAGGAATGCAGCTCGGGGGAGGCTATGGCCCACTTAAATCCACAAGTTTTCGAATCGCCAATTTTCCAGCGATCACAGATGCAGAGTTTATGCGCTTGGTAGATTTTTTGAAACAGTACTAAGCCTGTTCAAAATCATTAGACACAAAAAAAGTCCCGTACGAACTACGGGACTTTTTTTGTGGGATTAGAATCTTTATTCCTTTTCCGCAGGCGTAGCATCCGTTTCGGTACCTTCCAAAACTTCGCCTTCCTTGCTGGCGATGACTGCCGCGACCACTACGTCTCCAGTGATGTTGACTACGGTCCTAAACATATCAAGGATTCGATCAGGCGCCATGATTAGCGCAATGCCTGCTGCTGGGATACCAATGGCTTCGAGCACAACGATGAGCATGATCAAACCTGCACCGGGTACGCCTGCCGATCCTACGGCCGCCAATGTGGACGTCAATACAATCATCACTTGCTGGCCGAAGGTGAGTTCCATACCTAGCGCCTGGGCAATAAATACAGCGGCGACACTTTGGTAAAGACTGGTACCGTTCATGTTTACTGTGGCTCCTAGGGGCAGCACAAAGCTGGAGATGTTTTCAGACACGCCCAGCTCCTCTTCCGTAATCTTCATGGTTACGGGTAGGGTAGCATTACTGGAACTGGTAGAAAAAGCGAGTAACTGTGCAGGGCGGATGGCACGGAAAAAGTGACCCACTGGAACCTTGGTCATGAACTTGAGCAAGAGTGGGAACATGACTACCATGACAATGAAAAGACCTGCCAAGACGATCAAGCTGTATTTGAGCAAAGCCAAAAGTAGCGTGAGGGCCGAATCGGGATCGTCTCCAGCAATTTCCACGATCAAGGAAGCCATCAAGGCAAATACACCATAAGGAGCAAGAACCATGATGTAGTTGACGATTTGGGTAATCACCTCGTTGAATCCGTCAAAAAAGGCCATGACTGGTTCTGCTTTTGATCTTGGAATTTGAAGTAGGGCAATGCCCGCTAGAATGGCAAAGAATACGACTTGCAGCATGGCTGCATTGTCGGTGGTTGCCAAAAAGAAGTTTTGCGGCACCATGTCAATCAAAGGCTGCAGTGGGCTCTGATCCTGAAGCTGAGAGGCTGATGCTGCGCGCTTACCGGCATCTCCTTCATACAAGGCCATGAGGTTCTCCCGAGTAGAATCAGGAAGAGCTGCTCCGGGTTGGAATACGTTGACGAGGGTCAAGCCGATGCAAATGGATACCACGGTAGTAGCTAAGAACAAGAATAGCGTACGGCCACCTATTCTGCTCAACTTGGAGATATCCCCCAAGTTGGATACGCCGATGATTAGCGAGGCCAACACGAGTGGCATGGCAATCATCTTCAATCCATTGATGAAGATGGTGCCTATCGGTTTGATGTAATCCAAGGTGATCCACTTGGGCATTCCCGTCTTGATGGAGACAAGGCCAAAGATCAGACCAAGAACCAGTCCGATGATAATTTGCGTGTGTAAGGGTATTTTTTTCAAAACTGGGTTGGGTTAAATGGCTTCAAGTTTATTGGTTTTGGATAGGAGAAGGTAGTCGGCAAGTACTAGCGCAGCCATCGCTTCTACAATGGGTACGGCTCTGGGTACTACACAGGGATCGTGTCGGCCCTTGCCGCTGACGGTCACGGCTTCTCCAGCAGTATTGACCGAAGATTGGTCTTGCATCAAGGTAGCTACTGGCTTGAAGGCCACGCGGAAGTAAATATCTTCCCCGTTGCTGATGCCTCCTTGGATCCCACCGGAATGGTTGGTGAGGGTATGAATTTTGCCATCTCGTTGTTCAAAGGCATCGTTGTGCTGGGAGCCGCGGAGGGTCACCCCTTCAAAGCCGCTGCCGTATTCAAAGCCTTTGACGGCATTGATACTCAACATCGCCTTTCCAAGCTCGGCATGTAAGCGGTCAAATACAGGTTCGCCTAATCCTGGAGGGCAATTTTTGATTACACAAGAGACAATCCCGCCGATGGTGTCGCGGTCCTTGCGAACTTGATCGATGTGGGCAATCATCGTTTCCGCCAGTTCTGGATCTGGGCAGCGAACGATATTGTCCTCCGCCAAGTCCAAGTTGAGGGCTGTATAGGGTGTTTCAAGCCGGATCTCTCCTACCTGGGAGACATAGGCTTGGATTGTGATTCCTTTGGTGGCGAGTAGCTGCTTGGCAATGGCTCCTCCTGCTACGCGAGCGGCTGTTTCTCGGGCACTAGACCTGCCTCCCCCTCGATGATCGCGGTGCCCATATTTTTCAAAGTAGGTAAAGTCAGCGTGAGAAGGGCGAAAAGCATCTGCGATATGCGCGTAGTCCTTACTTTTCTGATCCTCATTGGGAATCAAGATGCCAATCGGGGTGCCGGTGGTTTTCCCTTCAAATACTCCAGACAGCAATTCGATTTCGTCCTCCTCTTTGCGTTGGGTGGTAATTTTGGATTGGCCGGGCTTGCGGCGCTGCATTTCTATCCGGATTTTTTCCAGATCAAGGTCCAAGCCTGCGGGACAGCCATCTAGGATCGCTCCTAGGGCTTTGCCATGCGACTCACCAAAGGTGGTGAGCCTAAAAAGCTTGCCAAATGTATTGCCCATTACTTTTTTCGGAAGATGATTACTGCCAAGAGAATTAGTGCTCCCAGAAGTAATACATTGATTGCGTTGGTAAAATAGTACTTAAATCGCTGGTTTAAAAATTGGTTGCTTTCAGTGGCGATTTTATCGTAGATGCCACCAAGGCGCTGACCAGACAAGGCTTCATTAATTTTGGATTCACCTGTCACACGAATCAGCGCTTGTGGCTTGAGTGTATCGTATACCTCACGCTCCGGGTCAAAGTAGATCCAGCTGAAATATTGATCCAATGGGTATTCTCCGGCTTCGTTGAGGGTCATAAAGTAGTCAAACTCTTTGACACCCGATATTTGTCCATAGCCGCGGTTGATTTGCTGCCGCACATTGGGATCAAAGGTGTTTAGGTTGGTGCCAGGAAGACGTTTTGGAGCAGCGAGGGAATTGATATTTCCGATTCCTGCAATTCCAAAATTATAGTTAAATCCTTCCCCAGTTTTTGCTTCCAGCGTGGTGATGTTTTCGCGAAGCTGAAAGATTCCTACCGGCACCTCGCTTTTTAAAGGGTGCGGATGCAAGGGCTTCACGGTGATGGTTTTGGGGCTAGAGTAGAATGTTTTGAAGTCTTCTTGCCGATTCGCGCCAAAGAGAGATGGATTCTTGGCCACCTTGTATTTGATCATTTCCCAAGGCACGCGTGGAATTTCTATTTTTCCTTCAGAGAAAGGGAAAAATGTACTTTCAAAAACCTTGAATTTAACCCATTTTTTACCGTTTCGCTCCACTATTTGGGGTTCAATGGTGGTGATGCTGAAGTTCTCTTCCCAGGCATTGGCAGGTTTTAATTTCTTCAAGATAGCATCGAGCTGCTTGCCTGCTTCATAAAATTGAAAGGGAGCTTGGTTTTGCTCGGACATAAAAAAAGAGATATCCATCGTAAATCCTTCGCCAGCATATACTTCGCTTTTATCGATATTGACTGCGAAAAAGGCATCGTCTGCGATTTCCACAAATTCAGGGATCTCGTCATTTCTTCCAAAGAACTCTGCGAATGGATCGAAGGCATTGCCCCCGCTTGGGACACTTGCAGCAGCATCGGTCACCGTAATTCGTTTTCCTGGAGAAGCCGCTGCTTGGCCGTTGATGAGCACCGAAAATTTGGGCAAGGTAAACTGGCCTTTTCGTGAAGGTTTGTAATACTGGATGATGCTGTTGGAGCTACTCATCTGCCCATTGATGATATTCATCGAGGAGGACTGGGAGATGCCTTGCTTTTGAAATCCTGGAATCTCAGGAAATTGATCGTAGGACTTTATTTTTTCGTTGGAGAGTGTGACTTTGATCGTAAAGGTCTCGTTGATACCGAGTTGATCTGGCCCGAGATCCACCTTTACCTCCTGCCCAAATGCCCGAAACGATAGCAATACGCCAAGGCAGAAGAAAGTCAATACATGTCGTGCAGCACTCATCATGGATACGAAAATAGAGTAATTTCAGCTAGGTCCCTCAAAATAACGCAACATCTTGGGATATGCTGCCGTACAAAAACTTAAAATCAGTTAATCCTTTCAAAATTTTTAGACCATGCTGGATTACGTAAAGACTATTTTACAGAAAGTAAGCTTCAATAGGTTTCTTTTTGAACGAGAGCTGAAAAAAGGAATTGGGTACTTGCTTCCCGAAGAGTTTTTAGAATTTAAGGTTTGGTGTTATGCAAAGTTTGGCCACCTGCACCAGACCATTTTACTGCGACATGTGGGGCCCTTGGCCTTACTTCCAAGTGCATAAAAAGCAAATCCCCTGAGATTTTGATTTCCCAGGGGATTTTTGTGGTGGTTTAGTTTTTAGTCTTTGGTAGCAAAGTCGGGATAGGCTCGCATCTGGTGTTCGTTGATATCGAGTCCTTCGATTTCTTCTTTTTCATCAACCCGAATGCCGACGGTTCGCTTGAGGGTGAAGAAAATCAGCCAGGAACTGCCAAAGCAAAAGGCACCTACTGCAGCGATTCCAATGAGTTGGGAAAGGAGCTGGTTCAATCCTGCCAATTCTCCAAAAATCCCCACGGCAAGGGTTCCCCAGATCCCGCCAACCAAGTGTACTGCAAGGGCTCCGACTGGATCGTCAATTTTGAGTTTATCGAAGGCAATAACGCCTAGAACCACTAAGATTCCACCTATGGCGCCAACCCATACTGCATCGAGCACGCCCATTTTATCTGCTCCTGCTGTGATGCCTACGAGTCCTGCCAAGATGCCATTGAGCACCATGGTGATGTCGTAGGTTTTAAATTTGATGTAAGAAGTGAATAAGGCGGCAATAGCTCCTGCAGAGGCAGCCAAAGAAGTGGTTACAAATACCCGAGAAACTGTTCCAGGGTCGGCGCTGAGGACTGAGCCGCCATTGAATCCAAACCAACCAAACCAGAGCAAAAATACGCCCATAGTGGCCATGGGAATGTTGTGGCCAGGGATCGCCTTCATTCCTGTAGGGGTATACTTTCCAATGCGTGGACCGAGTAGAAATGCGCCTACCAAGGCTGCCCAACCACCTACGGTGTGGACGATAGTGGAACCCGCAAAATCATAGAAAGGGGTTTCTAGGGTGTTCAAAAACCCTCCGCCCCACTTCCACATTCCCACAACCGGGTAGCAGAATCCCACATAGAGCAGTGAGAAGGCAATGAAAGGTCCCAGCTTCATCCGCTCGGCTACTGCGCCAGATACGATGGTCGCTGCTGTAGCGGCAAACATGGCTTGGAAGATAAAGTCGGTGAAGTAGGTGTAGCCTGCATTGTAATTGCTGCTGTCCCATCCCTCAGGGAGGGAGAGTCCAAATCCAGAAAACCCAAAAAAGGAGCCAGCGAATTCCGCACCTGGATACATGAGGTTGAAGCCAACCAAGGCATAGGTGAGCAAGCCAATGGCGGGGATTATCGTATTTTTAAATAGGATGTTGACGGTGTTTTTGGCCCGGGTTAGGCCTGCTTCGAGGGTGGCAAATCCGAGATGCATGATAAAGATCAACAAAGTGGAGATCATCATCCAAAGGTTGTTGATCGTGAATAGGTCTTGTACAGGTGCTTCCATAGGTGAGAGAGCGATTGCGTTTTAGGTGAAATGGAAATTTAAAGAGCGGCTTCGCCTCTATCTTGGTTGCGAATGCGGTAGGCGTCTAGTACCTCGTACACGAATATTTTTCCATCACCCACCTCATTGGTTTTTCCTTCTTGGAGAATGCAATTGATTACTCCTTCTGCGAGGTCGTCGGGAACGACGATTTCAAGTTTGGTCCGTGGAATGTAGGCGGGTTCGTAGGCCACTCCTCGGTACATTTCTAGTCGGGCATGCTCAAATCCCATTCCCTTTACCTCGTAAAAGGAGAGAAATTTGACACCCAACTTGGAAATGCAACCGTGAATTTGATCAAAGCGAGAGGTTCGGATGATGGCTTCTATTTTTTTCATTTTTTCAAGCGAAGAGGTGTTTTATTGAAAAGATATGCGAATTAAAGACAAAAAATAATAACAAATCAAAAAACAGGGTTAAAAATCAATCAAAAAAATAAAAAAACATTAAAAAAAATTAAAATTAGGATTAAAAATAAACTTCAACGTTCAAAAAACTGGTGATTAATTTAAAATCAGGGTTATTTTCCAATCCCTTCTCTACTGGATACAGTTTGCTTGAAAAGGAATTAGAACTAAATTTGTCCAAGTTTTTTTTAGATAGATATGACAAGCAAGCCCACACTCCTCGTTTTGGCTGCCGGTATGGGCAGCAGGTATGGAGGCAACAAGCAAATTGACGGTTTTGGACCTAACGGGGAGACCATCTTAGAATATTCCATTTTTGATGCCATCCGAGCTGGATTTGGGAAAGTAGTGTTTATCGTGAGGCAAGAGATCCTAGAAATTGCCCAGGAAAAGTTTATGCCTAAGCTTCAAGGAAAAATTGAAGTGGATTGGGTATTGCAATCCTTGGATAGCTTCGTACCCGCGAATCTGAAGCAAGTGGACCGGGTGAAGCCTTTCGGCACAGCCCATGCCGTCCTTTGTGCAAAGGATGCAGTGCATGAGCCTTTCGCAGTCATCAATGCAGATGATTTTTATGGAAAAGAGGCCTTTGAAGTACTAGGTAAGTTTTTGACTACTGCAGTGCAGCCCAACCTCCATGCGATGGTGGGCTATGCCTTGAAAAATGTGCTCTCTGCGCACGGAACTGTGAGCCGGGGAGTTTGTGATACGAATGCCAAAGGGCAACTCATTGGGATGACCGAGCGAACTTCCATTGCAAAAGAAGGGGATAAAATTCTCAGTAGAGGGGAAGGTGAAGCTTTGGAGATTGCTCCCAACACCCCTGTAAGTATGAATTTCTGGGGGTTTCATCCTTCCGTTTTTCAAGAAATTGAAGGGATGTGGGATGAGTTTTTACCGGCCAATCTAGGCAACTTGAAGTCGGAATTTTACATTCCTACAGTAGCCAACAACTTGATTCAGGCTAAAAAAGCTGCATTTGAGATTCTCCCAGGCGGAAAAACCTGGTTTGGGGTGACCTACACCGAAGATCGTCCAGTAGTGATCGAGGCATTGGAGCAGCTCCACCAGCAAGGAGAGTATCCTACCACACTGTGGTAAAAAAAAATGGGGCTTCGGCCCCTT
>Ga0209400_1000471_pt1 | contig 35142 bp, 33 predicted proteins | sample M_130807_EF_Meta_FD_187313 | JGI IMG/M metagenome (GOLD analysis project Ga0209400, IMG submission 187313) | Freshwater microbial communities from Lake Montjoie, Canada to study carbon cycling - M_130807_EF_MetaG (SPAdes) (version 2) | ecosystem: Environmental > Aquatic > Freshwater > Lake... | reverse complement strand
GGATCATTGGACATTGAACCTCGCTGAGGGCGGTGGAAGAATTGTTGGGGAGGCTTGTCACTTCATCGATTTGCTCAGGTTTTTAATTTCTGCTCCCATCAGCCAAGTTCATTTAATTGAGCGGTTTACCGATGGCCAAGACGGTGGTAAATATAAACTCGAATTCATGGATGGTTCTACTGGATATATTAATTATCTAACGAACCTTCCAAAGACTGTACCTAAAGAGATGATTCAAGTTTCAGGCGCGGGATGGAACTTTGAGATTAATAATTGGCAGCAATGCCGAGGCCAGGGTGTGTGGGGTATTAATAAAGGTTGGGGCTTATTCCAGAAAATGGATAAAGGACATTCCAACGCACTCGCTTCGTTTATTCACGCGGTTGAATCACATCAGCCTTCGCCCATCCCGCTCAACGAAATCATCGAAGTTTCACGCTGGGCTGTGCGTATGCAGGCAATGACTCAGTCATAATTTTTTAATAATATCATGAAATCTATCTGCGTTTTAGGCTTAGGCTATATCGGCTTACCTACAGCCTCTATTTTTGCTACCAAGGGCCACCACGTTAATGGCGTGGATGTTTCTCCTCGAGTGGTGGATACCATCAACTCGGGCAAAATACATATTCAAGAGCCCGACCTGGATATTTTAGTCCGCGCCGCTGTGCAGTCGGGCAATTTAAAAGCCACGCTTAAGCCTGCCCCCGCCGATGTCTTTATTATCGCCGTACCTACACCGTTTGACGTTCAAACTGATGGCTCGCGCACGCCTGATTTAAAGTATGTTGAATCCGCTGCTCGATCCATTGCTCCCGTCGTCGCCGCAGGAAATCTGGTAATTTTAGAATCCACCTCTCCTGTTGGTACCACAGAAAAAGTTAAAGAGTGGATTGAAGATGAATGTAAGAAACTAAAACGCGGCCAGGTGGATGGCATCCTTTACGCTCACTGCCCGGAGCGGATTCTTCCCGGACAAATGCTTAAAGAACTAGTTTCGAATGATCGTATTGCGGGTGGTTTAACTCCCGAAGCCTCCGAAATTTCTAAAAAACTTTATGAAAGTTTCTGTTCGGCACAGATATTTATCACCGATGCCCGTACAGCTGAAATGGCGAAGCTCACCGAGAACGCCTTCCGCGATGTGAACATCGCCTTCGCCAATGAGCTTTCCTTAATCTGCGATCGACTAAAAATCAATGTCTGGGAATTAATCCGTTTAGCTAATCGCCACCCACGGGTAAAAATTTTGCAACCTGGTCCTGGTGTTGGCGGACACTGTATCGCCGTGGATCCTTGGTTTATTGTTCATGCTGCACCGAAAGAAGCACGCTTGATGCGTACGGCCCGAGAAGTAAACGATTCCAAACCACACCACGTGGTTGCTCAAGTTATTCAAGCCACTCAAGGCATTACCCAGCCAGTGGTCGCCTGTCTTGGTCTAGCTTTTAAAGCCAACATTGATGACCTACGTGAATCACCTTCGGTTGAGATTACTGCAGAGTTGGCCCAAAAAGGATTAAAAGTTTTAGCGGTCGAGCCGCATGTCGAAAAACTTCCTGCCTCATTAGAAGGAAAAGTTGAATTAACTGATTTAACTTCGGCACTAAAGCATGCTCACGTGATTGTATTACTCGTGGACCACCAAGCGTTTGGCTCGCTCACCTTAGCTCAGCTCGCTGGTAAGAAACTTATCGATACGCGCGGAATGATAAAAAGTTAGTTTTATTAATGTATTTTTCTTTAATCAAAAATCTTGGGCCGAGTTGGTTGGCTCGACGCGTCTGGTTTAAGGTCGAAAATAAACTCGGCTTGCTAGAAAAAAGAATGCCCAAGCAATCTTGGGCAAGTCTGCTGCCTGCCTCCGTAGCACGCTCAGCGGAGGTATGGAGAAATAAAACTCCCTCTTTGCCCATCGCTCTTATTTCACGAGAGGAACTTGCCCCATGGTGTGAAAGTTACGCCGTCGCCAATGGACACTCTCCAGTAGCCGAAGCCCGTGGTTTGGCCCAAGGAAAGATTCGGATATTTAATCACCGATTTTTTGATCTAGGCTTTCCGCTAAACTGGAACCGCAATGTTTTAAGTGGTCGACGTTTGGACTCCACCGCGCACTGGTCGAAAATCACGGACGCGGGGAGCGATGATATTAAGGGCGTTTGGGAGGCTTCGCGTTTCAGTTGGGTTTTTCCATTAGTCCGTGCATGGATTATTGAAGGTAGCGATGCCTACCCAGAAACTTTTTGGAAGTTATTCGAAGATTGGATGGAAAAAAATCCACCCAATCAAGGGCCCCAATGGATGTGTGGCCAGGAAGCTTCCATGCGATTGATTGCAGTGGCCTACGCCCTTCAGGCCTTCCGAAGTCATCCTACCACAACAAATCAGCGCATTATTTTAACGACGCAGTTAGCAGAAGCTACGGCGAATAGAATTCGTGGGCATATCTCTTACGCTATTTCTCAATCTAATAATCACGGAATCAGCGAAGCGGTAGGATTATTTACCGCGGGTGTGCTTTGGCCGAATTGTTCTCAATCAAGTGAATGGAGAGCCAAGGGAATCGAAACCTTACTGCCACAAATTGAATCACTCGTTAATGCCGATGGAGGATTCAGTCAGCACTCCTCAAATTATCACCGCTTATTTTTACACTTAATGATTTGGACGGAAGTGGTTTTACGATCCGAAGAACAAACCTTTCCCCAAGTTACCCTTAAGAAAATTCGCGCAGCGACGAAGTTTTTAAGCGACCTATTAGATGATGAAGGTAATGTGCCGCGGTATGGTGCGGACGATGGGGCATATTTATTTCCATTGAGTGGAGGTTCTCACGATGATTTTCGTCCGGTCGTGAATACTGCCAAGGCTCTCTTTTTAGGTTCACGCTTACTCGCAGGGCCCTGGGATGAGGAAGCCTTATTGCTCTGTGGTCCTATTTCCACAACGACATCCAATTTTTCAGTAGCCGACTTTGTTGATAAACCCATTTCCGGTGTATCGGTATTTCGAAATCAGTTAGGCTCACTCTTTTTCAGAAATCCAACGGATTTTAAGTATCGTCCAAGCCACGCCGATCAACTCCACGTCTCGCTCAAGTGGGGTAATGAATGGGTAGCTGACGATGTGGGGACATTTTCCTATAATTCAAAGCTGCCGGGGGCTGATGGTTCTAATGCCAATCAGCACAACGTGATTACGATTAATAATCAAAACCCCATGCGTCGGTTCAGTCGGTTTCTTTGGCTGCCTTGGACAAAGTGCAGTCGAGTTTTAAAATTAAATCAGATTCGCGCGGCACATACCGGCTATCCTCATTGTTCTTGTGAACGAACGGTCCAAAAGCTTCCGCACGGTTTTATCATCATCGATAAAATCAAAGGTAAAACGAACGGGGAAATCTGTTTGCGTTGGAATGGGCGTTCGAAATTAGCCCTCGAGCAATTATCCATTATTTGCTCGGCTGAATCAAAAGAAGATTGGCAAACGGGTAATGAGAAAACCGGCGAAGGTTGGTACTCTTCTAGTTATGGAGTCCGTGAACCCTCTTGGGTTCGTACCATCACAACCCGTGCCTCTTCGGTTATTTTTGTGACCGCCATCGGCTGCTCAGTAAAATTAGAAAAAAACCAACTTTGGGTAGATGGTAAAAAATTTTAATCTTATGAAAATTAAAAACATTACTTGTATTGGGGCTGGCTACGTCGGTGGCCCGACGATGTCGGTCATTGCAGATCGTTGTCCTCATATCCGAGTCACTGTAGTCGACATGAATGCCGAGCGTATTGCGGCCTGGAATTCCGATCATATTCCTATTTTTGAACCCGGGTTAGATGCGGTGGTTAAACGTGCCCGTGGTAAGAATTTATTTTTTAGCACAGATATCGAAGCAGCAATCAAATCGGCCGACTGTATTTTTATGTCGGTCAACACGCCCACTAAAACTGAAGGGGAGGGTGCTGGACGGGCCGCCGACCTAAAATACATCATTGCCTGTGCCGAACAAATTGCCCGCTCGGCCTCAAAAAATACCATTGTCGTAGAAAAGTCGACCCTGCCTGTACGTACGGCAGAAAAAATAAAAGAAATTTTTACTAAGAATAGCCAATACACTTTTCATGTACTTTCTAACCCAGAGTTTTTAGCAGAAGGAACGGCGATCAAAGACCTAGAAAATCCAGACCGTGTTCTCATTGGTGGCGAAAATACAGAAGCGGTCTCAGCCTTAGTCGATGTTTATGCACAATGGGTGGCGAAAGAAAAAATTATTACCACGAATGTATGGTCCGCAGAAATGGCCAAGCTCGCCGCTAATGCAATGCTCGCTCAACGCGTTTCATCCATCAACTCACTCTCCGCTTTTTGTGAAGCGACTGAGGCGGATATTGATGAAGTTGCCAAAGTTTTAGGTAGTGACTCGCGCATCGGATCAAAGTTTCTAAAAGCTGGAATAGGTTTTGGTGGTTCCTGTTTTCAAAAGGATATCCTCAACCTTGTGTATCTATGTGAACACTACGGGTTGACGGAAGTCGCTGCCTATTGGGAGCAGGTTATTGTAATGAATGAATGGCAAAAGAAACGTATTGCCCAATTAGTTATTAAAAAATTAGGCGGTTCGGTTAAAGGGAAGAAAATAGCCGTCCTCGGTTTTGCCTTCAAAAAAGACACTAACGATACTCGCGAAGCTCCGGCCATTTCGGTGTGCGAAACTTTACTTCAAGCCGGAGCCGAAGTAGTGGTTTTTGATCCGAAAGTTTCGGCTCAGAAAGTTCAAGCCGACCTTGCTCATCTTTCTGCTCACCATACTCAGTTAAAATCTGCAAGTTCAGCCCCGGAAGCTTGTGTCGGTGCAGACGCCGCCATTGTTTTAACTGAGTGGGATCAATTCAAATCCATTGATTGGTCGAGTGTTGTTACCCAAATGTCACCTCAAGCTTGGGTGTTCGATGCACGAAATTGTCTTAATCACGCTCATATTAAAACCGCTGGTCTAAATCTCTGGGTTGTTGGAAAAACCCCTACAAAATAGCGACAATCTCGGCTTTTATTGTAGATAATAATTTTAACTTTTGTTTATATAGTACTACTTAACTTTAACCCAAAATAAATCCTATGTTTAAACACGATTACCAAAAACCAAAAGTGATTTCAGAAATTGGCTGTAACCATATGGGGAGTATGGATATTGCCAAAGAGTTAATCGATTTGTCGAAACAGTGTGGAGCGACATTTGCAAAATTCCAAAAGCGGAATAACAAAGAGCTGCTTACCGAAGAACAATACAACACTCCTCACCCAGTCCCCCACAACTCTTATGGACAAACCTATGGGGCTCATCGTGAGTTTCTTGAATTTAATCAGAAACAGCATGCCGAACTAAAAGCCTACAGTGAGAAATTAGGTATTCAATACAGTACCTCGGTTTGGGATCTCACCAGTGCTCAGCAAATTATCGAGCTTAACCCATTGCTAATCAAAGTTCCGTCCGCCTGTAATAATAACTATCCCATGCTCCAGGCGCTTCGTGATTTATATAAGGGAGAGGTCCATATTTCTTTTGGTATGACTACCAAGGCCGAGGAAGAAGAAGTGGTTAAATTCTTCGAAAAAACCGGTCAGGCAAAAACGCGCCTAGTTGTGTATAGTTGTACTTCGGGATACCCAGTGCCATTCAAGGATGTATGCCTGCTGGAAATTAATAGGCTCTACACCAGTTTCGGTGACCGAGTTAAGGAAATTGGATTTTCGGGTCACCACTTGGGAATTTCTATCGATATTGCGGCGTATACACTCGGTGCACGTTGGATTGAAAGACATTTCACTAAAGACAGAACATGGAAGGGCACGGATCACGCTGCTTCCTTGGAAGTACCTGGGCTACAAAAACTAGTCCGTGATTTAGAGCATAACTACAGTGCTTTAAGAGCTAAAGATACAGAAATTCTCGATATTGAAGCCACGCAGAGAGAAAAATTAAAATACCGAAAAATCTAGTGGAAGTTCTCGCAATTGTACCTGCTCGGGGTGGAAGTAAGGGCCTACCCAATAAAAATATTTTGCCTCTATTAGGGCATCCATTGATTGCTTACAGTATTCATGCTGCCCAGCAGTCTTCGCTGGTATCTCGAGTTTTGGTTTCAACGGATTCACCAGTTATTGCCGAGGTGAGCAAAAAGTATGGCGCTAACGTTCCATTCATCAGACCAGCAGAATTCGCGGCTGACTTAAGTAGGGATCTAGAGGTTTTTCAACATGCCCTGCATTGGTTAGACAAAAATGAAGGATATAAGCCCGATTTAGTTATTCAACTTAGACCCACTTCACCGGTTCGTCCTAAAGGACTCTTAGATGATGCCATAACTAGATTGAATAAATCCGATGCTGATAGCTTACGCATTGTGACAGCTAGTCCTATAACACCCTACAAAATGTGGTTTGTAGACAATGAGACTTCAATCATGAGGCCGGTGCTTTCGGTAGACGGAGTTGCGGAGCCCTTTAATGAGCCCAGACAGAGTTTACCTAAAACCTACTGGCAAATAGGGACTCTTGATGTAATTCGACCGCAGATTATCTTGAATAAAAACAGTATGTCTGGTCGGCGAATTTTACCTTACATCGTCGGCAACGAACTCGCGGTTGATATTGATGATTTACAGAGTTTCAAAAAAGCAGAGGAAGTAATCAATAGTGGAGAATATGTCAGATTTGAATAAAACGGTAGCGGTGATTGGCGCTGGCTCGATCGGCGAGCGCTGTATCAGAAATTTATGGCAACTCGGTTACCGCACTATACTTGTTTTTCGCCAGCGCAATTTACCCTTTCGTGATATTGGCGAAGCTAAAGTTGAAGTAATTACGAACTGGACTGAATTGCTTCAACGAAAGCCCTATGCGGCTTTTATTTGTACTCCCACAAGCCTTCACCTTTCACAGGCAGCCGAACTCATTCGTTGCGGAATTCACACTCTTGTTGAAAAACCTCTATCACATTCGGCCCAAGGGTTTAATGATCTCCAAAAATTGGTCTCTGAGGGTCGAGCTCTGCTCTGGGTGGGATACATGATGCGCCAACACCCCATTTTAAAAATCACTAAACAGATTATTCAGGATAAAAAATACGGAAACTTAATTTCTATGCAAAGTCGTTGGGCTGAATACTTGCCCGATTGGCACCCGTGGGAAGATTACCGACAGTCATACGCAGCTAAAAAAGGAATGGGAGGGGGAGTTGCTCTTACGCTTTCACACGACATCGATATGGTGAACTGGCTTTCTGGTAGCTCCGTCATCACTTCACACATTATTAAAAATTATAGAAGCTCGTTAGAAGTAGATGTTGAGTCGGGTGCTGAAATTATTCTGCAATACGAAAATGGCATAACAGCTGGACTTCATTTAAATTTCTATGAAAAAAACAAAGAACGATTTCTAAAACTTGTTTTTGATGAAGCCTCTCTATCCATAGACTTTTTTGAACCCAGTCTCACGATTAAAACCACCAGCAATTCAGAAACCCAAAAATTCCAAGACTTCGACAGAAATCAGCTATTCATCGATCAATTAGCGGCCTTTATGAAACAAACCACGACCTTCCAAATAACTGATTCACTCCGTCATCTATCAGAATCCAAAAAAATCATTTCAATTTGCCATGGATAAATCGAACCCCGTTTCAATCAAAGAAAAGGTCATCTTAATCACTGGGGCGCTTGGGCAAATTGGCCAAAGCACCAGCCGGAGCTTTTTAGCCCAAGGCGCACGACTCATTTTGGCTGACGTTAATTTGTCCGCATCGGCCGACTTTATCAAAGAATTGGACGCAATGGGAATTTCTCGTTCAAATTATTTAGTTCAACAACTTGATATTACTCAGGAGGACTCGTGCCAACAATGTGTAGATAGCGCCGTCGCTCAGTTTGGTCGAATTGATGTTTTGATTAATAATGCAGCGATTGATGCGAAATTTGATAAATCAGGAGAAGGTCAGGTCAATAACAGCCGCTTCGAATTTTATCCAGTGGCAGCATTACGTCGATCAGTTGAAGTAAATTTGGTGGGAACTGTTCTCATTACTCAAGTGGTCTGTCGTCAGATGCTTAAACAAGGACATGGTAATATCATCAATGTAGCCTCGACCTACTCACTCGTCTCTCCTAATCAGAATCTCTACGATTACGGATCAGGCGTAAGTCAGTTTAAGCCAGTCGACTACATCGCATCTAAAAGTTTTATCCCCAACTTTACCCGATACGTAGCCACATTCTATGCGCGCGACAATATTCGCTGTAATGCTCTTGTTCCTCACGGAATCTTTAATAATCATCCCGAGCCTTTTCTCAAAAACTGGGAAAAACTTTCGCCGATTGGGCGTATGTGTGAGCGATCTGAGTTAAATGGTCCGTTTACATTTCTCGCTTCTGATGCAAGTAGCTACATGACTGGCAGTGTGGTATCGGTCGATGGTGGTTGGACGGCTTGGTAAAATTTAAAGAGGGGTTTATGACATAAATCATTTGTTTAATAACAAATAAACTAAATCCAGTTAGTTTTTATTAACTTTTATAAAAAATGAATAACAACGATCAACAACCATTAACTAATACTGCTAAAATTTCGTCCACTTGGGCCTCTGGCCTTCCTTCAGGTAAGACCTTTGTTTTTGATATCGATGGAGTGATTGCAACTATTGTCCCTACCAACGACTATGCACTAGCTGGTCCAATGGTGGATAATATAAAACGTCTTAATAGACTTTATGATGCAGGTAACACTATTGTTTTATTTACGGCCCGTGGAACGGTCACAGGAATAAATTGGTCAGATGTAACACAGAAACAGATGCTGACCTGGGGGGTTAAATATCATCGTTTGCACTTCGGTAAGCCGGCGGCGGATTATTATATAGATGATAAGATGATTGGTTTAGATACGTTAGCACAGTTAGATAAAGTAATTTAGTATTTATTAAGTATGGCGACTATTGGTATACTTATTAATCACTATAACTCACGGAACGACATCCGGGATTTAGTAGCTGAAATTTCCCAAACACATCGGGTTGTTTTATTATCTAAAGAAAAATCTTTAGCACATCCCTTACCCCCTGGGGTTGAGTTGCGTCCATTGGTTTCCCAGAAGCACTTAAAACTATTCTTTTGGACACGATTTTTTCGCTGGTTTGGAAAACTGCCACGTTCTAAAGAAAATTATTATATCAACGAAATATTTAAGCTTAGTCGGCTGAATGGTTTAAGACTCTTTTTAGAGAAATCAAAACTGTGCCTACAGATGTGTATGCCCCGATTTTTCAGCATAAACCAACTCTTACCCATTTTATCATCCTGCGACGCCACAGACATATCCGATGTTGATAAATTTTTACTCATTACAGAATTTGCCGATATTCCTATGCTGGCTCGAATTTGTGATTCTGGGAAAACTTCTTGGGCTTATTTATATAGTTGGGATCATGCTTGTAAACATACGGTTCTCACCGACAGACTAACGGGATATTTTGTATGGAATGAAAAACTGGCTAAAGATTTAGAGGAACTACAGGGTGTTCCGTGCACAAAAATCAAAATTATTGGTGCCACGCAGCTCTGTCCGATTGTTAATTATTTATCCTCATCACCTCCAACCCCCGGTTCTGGTCGTATAGAAAACCATCCCTATTTTTATTTTGGATGTGGCACTGGTTACGCACCCATTTCACGTAAAGAAATTAGTCTACTGACTAAGCTGGCTGATCTTTTACTGGAAAAATTTCCCCAGTATTTATTTTTAATTAGACCATACCCTTTTTATAATGACGACTCTGTACTTTCAGAATTAAAATTAAAATCCAATGTAAGAATTGATGACGACTATAGATCTTTTCAGATTAAGGGGTCATTGCGTTCAACCGATATACATAACAGACTTAATTTGCAGAGGGGTTCCGCCTGTTTTATCCATATTGGTACGACCATGGGGTACGAAGCGGCATTTTTAGGATGCCCAGTGGTTTTTATTAATCTAATTGCGGATGTAGATGAAGGGGTTGGCTTAAACATCGAAAGTTTATCAACCTTTGCGCGCCAATATCACATACAGAAATATCTAGTCGGCAATTATCCATCCTGTGCTAATAATTTACTCGAAGTGATTAATGCATTGGGCATTGCAGTAAATTTTCCAAATCAAATGGAGCCGTACAATAAATACGTACGTTCAAGCACCTCCTTAAGTACTTTGAAAGAAATATCTAAGGATATTTTAAGTCAGTCAGTTTGAGTGCACCGTTGGTTTTCGCTTCCATTACTATTGGTAGGTTTCCGTCGGATAAAATATAGGTTTCTAATATAAGTCAGTTATTTTCATGAGTATCACACGAAATACTATCAGTAATTTAGTTTTCTCACTGAGCAAAAGTTTGTCGGGATTGATACTCATTCCTCTCTTTGTCGGACAGGTGGGAAAAGAAAGTTACGGAATTGTTGTATTGCTCTTGGGTATTGTAGGTTATGCAGAGTTATTTGATCTTGGACTGAAACCAGCTTTGGTTCGTAACCTAACCGCAGAAAAGCTCGACCAAAAATCCGAAAATGAAGTTTTTATAGCGGCCTTAGCCGGTTCTGCTTTTTACTTTATTGTCAGTATAATATTTTTAGTTCCGGCCATTTTCTTCTTTGGCGCGCGGTTCGGTCTTCCAACGCAATTAGTAGAGTCGCCCATAATCTACTTATTCGTCTTTTTTTATTTGTTTATAAATATAGTAAGTCCGATTTTTTCAGCCTTACTCATCAGTAAAAACCGATTTGATTTAGTAAATTATCGTTCGAGTTTATTCACAATTTTAGGAATTAGCTTAACTATATTTTTAGTTTGGGTGACAGACTTAAGTTATTATGCATGGATGATTGCTACATTGTTTTCCAAAATAATGGAATTGGTAGTACTGGTTTTCTTAAGTAAGAAATACTTCCCAGGCCTCGGTATTCACCTTTCGCTGTTTTCTTGGAAACGCCTCGGTTCATTAATTACTTTTGGATGGAAAATGCTACTTTCTAAGTGGAATAAAAAAATCAAATTTGATTCCGACCCCTTAGTCCTTTCTTATTTTCTAGGACCAGCATCTCTCGCTATTTATCGACCTGGTTCAGCTCTCGTTCAAAGCATTCGGCCGATTGTCTCTTCCATGGCTGGACAATTATTTGTATCCGCCTCTAAAGCACATCGGGATGAAAACAAAAAATCACTACAGTTTCTTTTGGTCTCAGGCTCAAAATTTACCGTACTAGCTTATTTACCAATATTTTTTACTTTTTGTTTTTATGGTGAATGGATGATAAATCTTTGGCTCGGCAAAGCCTATCAGCCACAGGATATTCACTTAATTTATCAGGTGCTAGTGTTTTGGTCCCTTATTGATTTATTTTTCTACATTGAGGGTTCCGCTTACAGCATCCTATTTGGAATAAACCAGTTGGATTTTATGATAAAAGCCGATCTGGTCGTTAGTATCATTAATATAATATGTTCAGTGATTTTGATTAAATATTTCCAAATGGGAATTTTGAGTGTCTTAATCCCCGGGGTAATCATCGAGTTTTTCGTGCGGGTTGGCTTTTTCATTAACACTGCAAAGCGAATCGACCTCACCTATCGTGACTGTATCCGACAATACTTTATACCCTTAATCACACTCTTCGCTTTATTGATTGGACCAGTTTGGCTGTTATCTATCCAAACATTCTCACTTTGGATACAAATTCCGATATACTTAATTGCGCTGGTTATTCTATATCCGGTTCTTTCATGGAAACTAGTACTGAACGATGAAGAACGTAGGTTGATTACAGGGAAGTTCGGGCGCTTTATTCCATTTATTGCTTAATCAAAAAACCTCTTCAGTGATAGAAATATCCATCATTATTCCGTGCTTTCAAAAAAATGAAACGCTGCAGCGTTGCTTAAAAAGTATTAGATTCGAACATACAGAAATCGAAATTCTTTTGGTCGACGATGGAAGTAGCCCGCCGGTACATATCAAAGAAGCCGAAAAATATCCACAGCTTCGGATTATCCGACAGGAAAATGCTGGACCTGGCGCAGCCCGCAATCGCGGAGCGGCCGAAGCCGTCGGTCGATACCTATTATTTTTAGATGCGGATGACTTTTTGCACCCTGATTTTGAAAAAACTATAGCGCCCCAAATCAAAAAAAATCTAGGAGTTATCGTCGGCGCCTTTCACTATCTTGGTAAATCTATGAGTCACTTTCCTTATCTGCTTGGTGAAAAAAAAGAGGAAGGCTTTTTGCCCGTTCTTCAAATGGATCAAAAGTCCTTTCGCCAAGCCTGTGATTTTTTTGCTGCTGGGACTTGCTTAATTCAAAGAGAAATTTTTCAAAAAACAAAAGGTTATTACGCAGTCAAAAAAGTCCTGTTTGGTGAAGATATTTATTTATGGCTACAGGTTATGCTTTTCTGCCCACAAATCTATCGTCTACCCCAGGTTGTGGTGATGATTGATGATAACCATTCCAGCTTGGGCATCGGCAAAAAAGCAGACAAGCCGATCTCAGCCCTCGCACTTTGTTCCACCAGCGAATTTTTTCCATTCTGTATTAATAAATCCCATAAATTTTTAAGTGAATTCTTACTTTTATACAGAAAAGAAGTGTCCATCCGTTTAATTCACGAAAACCGCTTACGCGATTTTTTTGTTTTTTGTGCTCAATTTCCACGTCTACTATTTTCGTGGTCACTCCTTTCTTTTCTCATCAAGCGTACCCTAGTTAATGCTAAAAAATAAATATATTTTAGTGGGTGCTGGGGCTATCTCCGAGCAGCTCTATCTTAAGTTCTTCGACCAAAAAGAAGATGTAGAACTCTATGTCTTGGATAAAAATGAAGAACGTTTACGCGACCTAAAAAATAAATTTCCGCAATTTGAATATTCGACGGGAGATTTTCAAAATATAGTTCAACGCGTGCCTTTCACCGCAGGCTTTATTTGTCTCCCTAATTTTTTGCATGCCAAATTTATTAGTCATTTTAGAGAAGCCCAAATCCCAGTTCTTGTTGAAAAGCCTGTCGTGATAAATCCCAATACTTTTGTAGATTTATCCACAGGAAATTCCTCGCCTGTGTTTGTGGCTCACCTTCGCCGCTTTTTTGACTCCTCCTTATTTTTACGAGACATAATTGAAAAGTCCGTTTTTGGATCGGTCCAGAATATAGAAATTTCAGATGGGGGAATTTTTAACTGGAATCTACAGAGTGACTATCTGCTAAACCGGGAAAAATCCGGCGGCGGGGTTTTTATGGATAGCGGAATTCACTGGGTAGATTTTCTGTTCTCAGTTTTTGGCGATCTAAAGATTGCTGAATACCGTGACAATAACCGTGGGGGGCTTGAATCAGAGTGCACCGTTAAATTTTCCTTTTCCACCGGAGTTGGTTCAATGAGATTTAGTCGAATTCGTAATGTGAGCCGTTTTATAAAACTAGAATTAGAAAAAGCATCCCTTTGTTTTTCTTTAAGCGAGTCTGATCGCATTCGTATACAAATGAAGGCATATCCAGGCATAGAACTTAATCATCCAATTAGTGACCATCTTCCTACCGCATTTTCTAGGCAGATGAATGCTTTTTTTAGCAAGGTTCATTCTGCAGATAAAATCCACTATCCTAATATTTTGCCGGGTGCAGCTGAGGCATTAAAGTCGGTTAAATTTATCACTCACTGTTATGAATCTCGAGCTTGATACTCCACCAGTAGAAATTTTACCCTTGGCTGGTAATAGAATTAAAAAAGGCTCCAAAGTTTTGATTACGGGCGCCACGGGCTTTGTTGGCTCCCGTCTTGCTGAAATCTTAAGTATTCAATTCGGTTGCGAGGTTTATGCCATGGTTAGAGACTACTCACGTGCGGTCAAACTTAGCCATTTACCGATTCGATTTATCTACGGAGATTTAATAAACGACACCTGGAAAAAGCAGCTTCCAGCGAAAATCGACTATGTTTTTCACTGTGCCTACGGAAGTTCTGGGTCGGGCCAAGAGCGCGAAAAAACCGACCTCAGCGGAACCAAAAACTTACTCAACATAGTGGCAGCCTGCACTCCGCAGAAGTTCGTATTCTTAAGCAGCGTGAGCGTCTTTGAGCAAAAAAATACAGGTGTTATCGATGAAGCTGGTAGTCTTAAACCGATGGATGATTATGGGAGAAATAAACTAGGCGTCGAAAAACTGATCGCAGATGAATGCAGAAAGCTAAATATTCGTTACTGTGTATTCCGTCCCTCAGCAATCATCGGGCCAGGTGCACCATCCTACGTTAATCGAATAATACGGGAAATTCGTTCACATATTATAGTTTTCGTGCACCAAGGAGAGGGAAAACTTAATTGGATATTTATTGATGATGTCGTGGGTGCCATGATCAATGCGACTTGTATTTCAAAAAGTGACTCGAAGACATATGTTTTAAGCAATCCTCAGCCTCTGACCTATATTGAATACTACCGCACGCTTGCTCTTAGTATGGGCGAGAACCTTCATTACCAGTTTATGGATAGGGCTGAAAACAAACAGTTACTAAAAAGAAACAAGACTAGAATTAGTCAGATTATCATGAGTTCGATTGACGTAAAAAAGCTCAAACCGCTCATGAAGATTCCGTTGTTATCAGGATTACTCGGAATACTTAATAAAATCAGAAAAATCTTCCTTAAGCCCGAAGGTAAGCAAAAAAAACAGCTTTCATCTCCATCTCCTCGAACGCTTTTACCAGTGCCAGAGGAATACGTTAACTTTTTATCATCCGAAGCGGTTTTTATTTCACAGTATCTAATATCTGATCAGCTACTTTCAGGTTATACGAACTATGAAGTCGCCCTAAAACAAATTAAGCTAAAATCCGAATGGGAAACTAGTTGGCAGGATTAAAAGTAACATGATTATATTTATTACAGAGCATCCTTACTCTTTTAATCTTAATGGAGCCGCTGCCTTATCGTCGTCGCATTTAAGGTTTCTTGTCAAAAAATATTCGCAGCAAGATATTAAAATAATTTTTCTAAATGAAAGCTCAAATTTTTGGAAAGAAAAACCAGATTTCGATCAAGCGAAGATTTTCTTGGCCCCGATTGCTATTCCTGAAGCAAGATTTTGTCCACTCAGCCTGAAGAGTTTGTCATTATTTTTTACACATAAAATTGATAAACTTACTCGCGGTATATACAAGTTGGATGAATCAACCAATCGTGGGCTTGCAACTTTAACTCAGTTTATGAGTCAGAAGACCCAGGTAGATTTTATATGGTGTGAACATTTAATGCCGGTCTTATATCTTTTCCTGATCTCGCGCGAAGAGTCCTGGGCGAAAAAAGTTATTTATAGTCACCACGATTTTTTATTTAAAATACTAGATATTAGGGCTAGTTCACCCAAACATTGGCTACGGAGTCTTCTGGTGAAAAAATTAGAAGCCAAGGTCCTCAAAAAAATTTCATCATTCGTCTCGGGTTCTCAGTCTGAACTCAATCAAATCAGTACTGCTGCACCCACGGTGCACCAAGCCCAATTTCTTCCCTGTTTTTATCCTTCGCTGTCGCCCAATAGTTTAAAGCCACCTGGATCTATGGTGAAAATTTATCATTTGGGAACTGCGGGGGCGACTGCAAACCGGACAGGATTACAGTTTTTCTTCAAAAAAGTCTTTCCTCGTATTGAGCACTTGCCCTTTGTCCTCGAGTTTTTTGGAAATGTTAAAGACTACGTGTTACAGCAATTTCCTTCGCTAGATGGTAATCCCAAGATTATTTTTCATGGTTTCGTATTAGATCTCGAGGGAAAAATTGAGGCCAGCATGATTCACATTATTCCCTATGCGGGGATGACTGGTACCCGCACTCGCATTGCTGGTTTAGCACGATTCAAACCATGCCTACTGGGGTTCAAGAACATGCAAGATAGCTACCCATTTCTTTCTTCAGGGGCAAATGCTATGGTTGCTGAGGATGAAGAAGCTTTTATCCAAAATATAGAAACTTTAATTATGGATAAAACTCTTCGTCAAAAGATTTCTGATAATATTACGGAAGAGATTATAAATTACGAAAATAACCTCATCACAAATTTCAAAGCTTAAGGTTATCTGTGGTCGCTCGGACTTATTAACACCGTCCTTATTTAAGTAAAATGCCTGCAAATTTTAAAATTGGATTATTTCCATTCGGAGGAAAGGAAAACCCGTACACCAAAATGGTGGCCGATGCGGTAGAGCGGGGTGGAAATACACCCATACCACTACAGGATACTAAATTTTTTCCTATTCGCCGAGCATGTCAATCTGGGGTGGATTTAATTCACATGTTTTGGCCAAGTAATTTTTACCATTCATCAACTTGGGTCGGCACTTTAGTAAAAAGATTAATGTTTGCTGATGGTTTGAACTGCCTCGGCCGCCTCCCCTTAATTTATTCAGCAGATAATTTGTATCCACACGACGCCGCCTCGCCTGATTTCGAAAAAAGCCAAATCCAGAAAATCATCAATGAAGCCGACGGAATCATTGTCGCTAGCAAAGCTGCTCAAGAAATTTTCTCCCAATCTTACGACATTCCTCAAGCAACAAAGTTTTTTATTGTTCCGCATTGTAACTATATCGGAAAATACAAAGATACAATCAGCCGTAATCAGGCTAGAATAAAACTGGGTATCGGAGCACACGAAAAAGTCATGCTTTCACTGGGTCGAATTAATAAGTACAAGGGTTTGGGCTTATTAAGCAAAGCCTTCTTTACGGCCGATATTAAAGATTCTCATTTATTAATCGCGGGGTCGTGTAATCACCCAGAGATTATCGAAGAGTTGAATAAAAACAAAAAATCCTCACATGCTAAAATGACAATCCATTCTCGATTTATACCCGATGATGAAATTCAGGTTTACATGAGAGCAGCAGATTGTGCTGTTTTAAGCTACGATGATATTCCGATGAATCCAGGTTCAGTGATCCTAGCGATGAGCTTCGGTTTGCCGGTTTGTTGTGTTGATACGGGGTCGGTTGCTGAAATTCTTGGCCCGCGATGTCTGTTTGCTTATCAACCAAAGAATTTAGATTCTATGGTGGCAGCTATTCATACGGCACTAGAGTGTTCAGATTTATCGGCAAGAGGTCGCGAAGCTTATGATCTTGCGATAAAAAATCACTCACCCGCATTAGTTACTTCACGCCTTCAGCAGGCCTATGCTGAAGTTGCTCAATGAAGAAAAAAGTTATATTTATTACGACCTCCTGGGGACAGGGCGGCACGGGCCCAGAAATTTATGCACGTTATCTATGGGAGGCGTTTCGCGATGACCCTGAGATTGAATTTCATTTGGTCGCACCAGGTTCAGGTTCTACCCATCCACACCTTCATTTAATTTCGCCTCCTGGCGGTTCATTAGCTCTTTATAGGGCATTAGCGGAAGAAGGTTTAAATTTGGCTAAAACACTTGGGCCAATAGGAATTCTACATATCAATAGCAGTAATTTACATTCGTGCCTGCTCCATTCTCCATGGTCAGTGTGGGGGCAGATTAATGATTACGAAAATACCACGGTTTTTTCTCAGGCATTTAAAATTATCAAAACTTATGGGGTTAGACGTTGGGTTGCGTTGCTCCGTCGATGGTGGCTGGAGCGCCAATTCGTCAACCAGCAGGCCCTGACTTTATGTAACTCGCAATTTACTCAGCAAAATATTCTAACGGCCTATAAGCCGAAACATCCAGAGCGCCTTAAAGTTTTATATAAAGCGGTAGACACTTCTCAATTTGAACGTCCTGCGGTCTTGCCAGCCAATCCTCATCGGGTCGGAGATAATCGCCCCGTGGTTTTGTATGTGGGATCTGATTTTCGTCGAAAGGGATTAGATGATTTAATTAAAGCACTAGAGATAATCTATAACCCGCTTCACTTATCTATAGCAGGAGTTACTAGACAGCAATTTATCACCGAGTTCCCTGAATTGGTCTATGCCTTAGATAATTCAAAACATACAATTCAATTTCATGGTCAAACAACTCGCGAAATAACCAAAGCGTTAATGTGGCATGCTAATGTATTCTGTTTACCTTCGCGATCGGAGGCTCTGGGTGTAGCTATTTTAGAGGCTTTAGCTGCCGGTTTGCCATGTGTATCTACAACGGTGGGTGGTATTCCTGAAATTGCCCGATATCTCGGCGGATGTGAATTAGTTGCACCTAATAATCCGGAAGAATTAGCTGAGGCTATTGATAGTGTCATTCAATCACCCCCAGCCTTTTCTCAGTCGGTCTTCGCACGCTCACCCTTTACCGTCTCCGCAATGACCCAATCCTTACGAAGTTTATATTTAAAATGAGTTCTACTAGTTTAGCGCCTCGGTACTTTCAAATTTTTGCCTTAGGCTATGCAGGGAGTCTAATTATTGATCCTTCAGGCAACCTGTTGCCCTATTTTAGTGTGTTTATGATTATGTATGGTTTGTTGGCTGGGTTTAGCAGTGCCAGTGGAAACCAATTCCCCTCTGTTATTATAATAGTCGTAGCTATTCTTCCTATAGCTGCACTCAATTGTTTAATTTCTTCTGACCCTACCGCCACTACCTTGAAATGGTTTCTTTGGTTGGTTGCTTTAATGGGAATGACTTTAATGTCATTCCGCTGTAAGGCTAAATTAGACGAGCAGATGTTTAAAACCATCGCCCCGGCCTTCTTGATTATTTGGGCTGTTTTAGCCTTTAAGGGTAATGCTGTGGCCGAGTCCTCAAGAGATAAGGCTGCCTCACTGCACCTTTCGGCATTTTACGCAAATTTAGTCATCGCCTCGGGTATGTTCATCCCCCAAAAATTTTGGAGGTTTATTGTAGTCTCGATAGCCGTTGTCGGTGGCCTAACTTCGGGCTCTCGGGCGACCTTCTTGTTCTTACCTTTGGTCTTTGCTCCAGGTCTGATTTACTATTACCGAGTAAGATTATCATCTATAGTTTTAATTGCTGTAATTGTTGGCGCCTTGTTTTTTATTATGAATAACGAGACTTTGCAGTCTCTGACCTTCGGTCGTAAAGGCGGCGACACTCAAAATTTTGACTCATTAGAATTGGCACAAAAGTCAGCGGGTGGCCGCGCGGAACTACGTGAAATTGGCGTCGACTACATTAAGAAGCAACCCTGGGGGTACGGATACGGACAGAGTATCGATATCCTTCTCGAGGGTAAAAGTATGGGAAATAATCTTCACAATGGTTATCTCAATGTAGCCACCCAAATGGGCGTCCATGTGTTCCTCGTTTATATCGGCTTATTTATTTGGCTAATCTACAAACTAGTGACTGACACAAGTGTGCCGAGAGCCTCACGTTTTTTTACACTAAGCATCATTAATTGTGTTTTATTAAGAGCCGTCAGCGAAAGTTTCAGCCTATTTGATTTGGGTCACCCCGCTTCGTTTCTCTCCATTTTTTTGATCTCCCTTTTCATTATTCGATTACGTAATCCCCATAAACAATTTGTATAATATGCGTCCCAATTTATTATTTATTTCAGTCAATGACGGTAGCGACACGAGAATTTTTAAGGAAATAAAAAGTCTGAGCCAGAATTTCGAAATCACCTTTATTGGCATTCAGACCCCCACCTCGACACCGTCCATGTTGCCCGAGGGTTGTCGCACTATTTTCATCCACGGTCTTCGACGATCCCCATTAACCATCGCCAAGTTATTTTTTCAAGTCGCCCGGTTGTGTCCTTGGCGGTTTACCTCGGTTCATGTAATTAATGAAAATCTAGCACTAGTTTTACTGCCCTTATTAATCCTGACGCGACACTGGGTTTTAGACATTTTTGATTCGTTTTTTCTGAAATCGACCTCGCGCCTGATGAGTACATTTAAAACTCTTCTGCAAAGAGTGATTTATGGTTCGGCTTCGATTATATTGGTCACGGATGAAGCCCGCCTCTATTTATTGCCTGAGTGGTCTAGGGCAAAAACACAAGTTTTGCCTAATTATCCATTAACAGATGTATCCAACATGGGTCTACGAGCAGTTCGTGAGGGGCCATTAACGATTTTCTTTTCTGGTTCAATTGGTCGCGATCGCGGGATTCCGTTTTTAATTAATTTAATAAAGCAGGATGCTCAATTAGTGGTACATGCCGCGGGTTGGCTTTATGATCAAGAAGGCGAAGAGTTCACCCGACATCCTCAGGTTAAATACCATGGGGTGATTCACCAAACCGCTGCCGCGCAAATAGCCAAACAATGCGATTATATCTTATGCCTCTATGAGCCCAATATTGTTAACAATATTTATGCCTCGCCCAATAAAATATATGACGGCATTCAGGCTGGTGTCCCAGTAATTATCAATAAAGAGATTTTAGTTTCGAGTTTTGTACGCAAAGAAAAGTTGGGAGTTATTTTGGATTCTTATAGCCCATCTTACGTTGCACCTATTTTAGAAGAACTCAAAGCTCGACGGAACGACTTTACTGATATTGAAAAAATGCAAGGCATGTACACTTGGGCAAAAGTTGAGCCAGTGCTTATTTCTGCCCATTCAAAATCATAATACTATGATACCCACAGTCCACAATACACCTAGGCTATTATCTGTGATTGTTCCTTGTTACAATGAAGAGGGAGTTATCACCGAAACGGTTAAACGAATGAAGGATTTTGCGGCAGATTTAAAAAACTTCGATGTGGAATTTATTTTTGTTGATGATGGTTCGCGCGACCAAACCCGCGCGATGCTTAAATCATTTGCTGCTTCCGATGGCCGAATAAAAATCGTAGGTCTTGCCCGAAACTTTGGTCATCAAATTGCGGTTACCGCAGGCATAGATGCTGCTCGAGGTGATGTAGTTGTTTTAATTGATGCGGATTTACAGGACCCACCTGAAGTCATTCATCAAATGATTAAAAAATGGGAAGAGGGCTATGATGTTGTTTATGGAACACGCACCGAGCGACTTGGTGAGTCCATCTTTAAATTGTTAACCGCTCGAATCTTTTACCGTCTCCTTAATAAATTATCATCTGTACCAATTCCACTAGATACTGGTGATTTTCGTTTAATGAGTCGTGCGGTAGTTGATGTGTTGGTGGCGATGCCGGAACGTGATCGTTTCATTCGCGGAATGGTGAGTTGGGTAGGATTTAAGCAAGTTGCTCTTCCTTATAAAAGAGCTCGGAGATTTGCTGGAGAAACAAGCTACTCTTTACAAAAAATGGTCACGTTTGCCTGTGATGGTATGTTATCATTTTCCAACAAGCCACTTGAGTTGTCGCTGTTTTTAGGAATGGTTGTTACGACTATTTTTACATTAGGTTTTTTCGGAATTATTATACAACGCATTGTTTCGGGGAGTTGGACCTCCATTGAATTAATCATGCTCACCGCCGTAGGTCTTTTGGGTGGCTTACAATTACTTTGTCTAGGTATTTTAGGCCAATATGTAGGTAGAATTTATAGCGAAATAAAAAATCGTCCTCTTTATATTGTCCAAGAGTACCAGGGCTTTAGTGCAGAGCCTCCTGCTTATAGTAGAAGCCCCGTAGTGATCTCCAAATAATGTTTTCTCAGCGTCTAATTAAAAGCGGCAGCCGTTTTATAATTACAGGCATCATTGTCACACTTTGTGATTTTGTAATATTTAAATTATTAGGCCAAGGGGGTGTAGGCGCATCCTTGGCTCGGATTGGATCATTTTCAGTTTCATTAATATTGGCTTTTGTTATCCATCATCGGTGGACATTTCAAGCTAGTCGGCCGTGGCCACAGGCATTTTTTCCCTATTTGCAATCTCGTTTAGGGGCATTTTTATTAGCCCAAATCACTTTCATGCTTATGCATGATGGGCTAGGATTAACCGATAATCTTTCTTTTGCGATTCAACTACCCGTTCAGCCTTTCGTAAATTTTTTAGCTGGTTATTTTTACGTATTTAAAGAACGTGATCCAGAAATTTCCTCACCCGAAAAACGTTGGTGGTTTGAGGTTATTTTTGCTCCAATCTTATTATTTATTATATTAGCAATCCCCTTTCATAACAGGCTAATGCAGCACCCTATTTGGGTGGTACCATACACTTCAGGGGCGGCTAATTGGTCTGTCGGCCAACCTTGGAAAGTGGCAATAGGCGACGATATTATTTACAGACAAAAAACGATAGAACAAAGATGGACAGATGTAGCTTCTCCCACCGCTGACCCCAAAAAATTGGTTGAATTTTCTGCCCATGATGAGGGTTGGATGTGGGTGCTATGGTTTACGCGGAAAATTTTCCCATTTCTTAGTGATCTCAGAAGTGCAGTTGCCTTAGCTATAATTATACATTTAGGACTCTCTTGTGTCATTCTTAATCATTTAGATTCCAGTATAAGCCGCTATATATTCACTGTAATTTTTATTTGTAATCCTTTAGTTATTTTTTACTTAACGCTCCCTTATTATTATTTTTGGCAGGCGTTTCCGTCTCTTCTTGCCATTATAGTTTGGTTGCGTCGGGAAAAAATCAAGAAATGGCAAATACCCATAGCCGTGTTATTTTTGACTCTCTGCGTGGCTATTAGGCCGAACGTGATTTTTGTTTCTATCATTATACTAGCTCTAATGGTTTATTTTATACGCCATTGGATGACATACGTGAGCATCGTTTTATTCGCGGCTTGTTTTTGGTTTATGCCTAAAACAAACAAAATGCCGTGGCACACAGTTTATGCCGGACTGGGTGCTTATCCCAATGACTCGGGCTTATATTTATCCGACGAGTCGTCTTATGCCTCTTTCAGAAAAAAAACGGGCGTCAGTCTTGATACAACACTGGGCGGAAATTACTATAACGCAGAGTTGAGAGATGTCTATAATCAGCACCTCAAAAAAGAGTCGATAGAGTATATTAAGTCGCATCCCGCTCGAAGCGTAGAAAATATTTTCCTAAATTTCAGTATAGGTGCACTTTCTCCCTATAAACCTGAATCGCCTGTGTGGATTTATTATGTACAGGCTTTCTTTGGATTAATTTTTATAGCGGCACTTATTTGGCTACGTCTATGGCCAGTTTTGGTTGGAATTGGTTTATCCTTGGGTTGCATTGCTTTCATTTATCCTCCTATTGCTGCTTATATTATAGGTAGTTTGGTTTTCACTGCTTGGGGATTAACTCAAATAATCACCCAGGGAATCTCCCGTTTCCAAAAAAGTAATTAAATATTTTATGAAAAAAACTGTCGCAATTATTGCTGGTACTCGTCCCGAGTGTGTAAAAATGGCCCCGATTTATTTTGCACTCCAAGAGTCCAAAACCATTCAGCCTATTTTTCTCTCTACGGGTCAACATCGGCAGATGTTGGATCAAACACTTGGAGTGTTTGGCATTAAGCCCGAGTTTGATTTAAATCTTATGCAACCCGGACAAACCTTACCCGATCTCACGGGCCGCGTCATTCAAGCCGCTTCTGCTTGGTTTGTGGAACATAAGCCGTCTGCAGTTTTGGTGCAGGGCGACACCACTACGGTTTTAGCTTCTGCCATTGCTGCCTTTTATAATCGTATCCCGATTGGCCACGTGGAGGCAGGACTTCGTACGGGTAATATGGATTCACCTTTCCCGGAAGAGATGAACCGCCGCCTGACCTCTCCACTGGCACGTTGGAATTTCTGTCCTACCGAAATTTCTAAAGCTAATTTAGTTAAAGAGGGAATTAATCCAGCAAGCTGTTATGTCACCGGTAATTCAGTCATCGACGCCTTGCTTCACGTAAGAAAAAATCAAAGTACGCGAGGGCTGTCAGCTCAATCGGTCGCCGAAAAAGTAGGAATTCCAGCCGCCTTTGCCCAAGAGTTTTTAGCAGACGGCGCCCGTAAGCCTTGGATATTAGTTACTGGACATCGTCGCGAATCTTTTGGTGGAGGGTTTGAACGCATTTGTGAATCCATCAATCGCCTTACGCAAATTCACCCAGATGTTGGCGTGCTTTATCCCGTGCACTTAAACCCACAGGTCCAAGGACCTGTTAACCGTATTTTAGGATCCAATCCACGCATCGCTCTAGTTGCCCCCGCCGCCTATGAAGAATTCGTTTGGTTGATGAATCGTTGCACCTTCCTGCTCAGTGATTCAGGAGGCGTGCAAGAAGAAGCCCCATCCTTGGGTAAGCCAGTGTTGGTAATGCGCGACACCACTGAGCGCCCTGAGGGCGTTGACGCTGGTACTTGTCGCCTCGTTGGTACGGACCCCGAAGTGATTCTGCGCGAAGCTGATCTACTTTTAAATAATCCAGGAGAATATCAACGACGCTCGAGTTTGAAAAATCCTTATGGCGATGGGCAAACCTCACATAAAATCAGACAGATTCTTGAAGTTGGTTTGAATCAATAAATCGGCTGTGCGGATACTTTATTTTCATCAACACTTCACCACTCCTAAGGGGTCAGGTGGCACTCGATCGTATGAGTTTGCCCAAGTACTCATAGCACGTGGACATCAAGTGACTATGGTCTGCGGTCAAATGGATCGGGACTCACTCAATTTACCGTTTGATGAAAAGAGGGGATGGTCACGTGGATTGATTGATGGTATTGATGTCATTGCCTTACCGTTGCGCTACTCTAATCACGACGGAATAGGCCGACGCTTAATCACGTTCTTCAAATATGCCCTGAAGAGTATTAAAATCGCCCTCGATTTCGAATATGATGTAGTTTTCGCCACTTCGACACCGCTCACCGCTGCGCTACCAGGAATTTTTGCGAGTTGGTTAAAAGGAAAAATTTTTATTTTCGAAGTCAGAGATTTGTGGCCGGAACTGCCTCGTGCGATGGGAATGAAAAATCCCATCCTCTTGGGTGGGATGTGGCTAATTGAGGGGTGTGCGTATCGAGCGTCTTCTGCTTGCGTAGGACTATCACCAGGAATTGTTCAAGGTATTCGCCATCGCTCCAAAAAAAATCACCCTATCGTACTCATTCCTAATGGCTGTGACCTTGAGATTTTCAAACCCCAGCCGAAAGCTACAATAAAAATTGAGGGTATTAAGGCGGGTGACTTCGTGGCAGGTTTTACCGGGGCTCATGGTAAAGCGAATGGGCTCGACGCGATCATTGAAGCCGCCCGGGAACTTAAAAAAAGAAATATCCAAAATATTAAATTTCTCTTAATCGGCGATGGCTCAGAAAAAGCACGACTACAGAAAATTGCTACCCAAGAACAATTGGACTGTATTATTTTTCATCCCCCCGTTTCAAAGCTAGCGCTCGCTCAAATTACGGCCCAGTTGGATTGTGGGCTAATGTTCCTAGATAATATCCCTGCTTTTTATTACGGAACATCCCCCAATAAGTTCTTCGATTATATCTCAGCCGGTGTACCCGTAATTAATAACTACCCAGGATGGTTGGCTGAAATGATTATACAAAATCAGTGTGGGATGGCGATTCCGCCTCAAGACACGCAAGCCTTGGTAAATTCTTTATTAAAGTTGTATAACAATCCCGAATTGTGCACAAAGATGGGTCAATCGAGTCGCCAACTCGCCCAAGCACGGTTCTCGAGATTACACTTGGCTAGACAATTTTGCGACTTTATCGAACAACAGTCCTCTTTATTTTGAGTTATTTATTAGAACAAGTTTACTTTATTTCAGATGTCGCAGAATGGACCAAACTCTTAAAAGTTTTGGGGTATTCGGATATCTATCATACTTTTGAATATACCAGTTTAGACTCCGAAAGAATTGGCGGGATGGCTAATCTTATCATCGTCAATATGCCTTCAGGTATTATTGGACTTCCTCTTATTTTTAGGAAAATTCCTAACGAAAATCGTTATATCGACGCAGTATCTGTTTATGGGTATAATGGGGTCTTAACTTCTTCATCAATCACCCCTGAAGATTTTGAATCTGGAATTAAAAAAATAAAAAAAGCTTTAGTCGAGCGAGACTGTGTCAGCCTTTTTAATCGAGAATCTAATTTTACTCGCTACCGCTTACCCGAATCTACTGAGTCGGGAAAAGTTTTAGCGGTGGATTTAATGCAAGATCCTCATGTATATGAAAAATCTCTGGCTGAGGGTCACCGCCAAGAAATTAAAGCTCTCCGTAAGTTAAACTACACCGTTGTTAAATCCACAGACCACAAGGCAATTCAAGATTTTCACGAAGTATACGAGCATACAATGCTGCGACGTGAGGCTAAAATTAATTACTTTTTTAGTGCAAAATACTTCGAGTCCGTCCTTAAAATTCACTCAAGCATCCCCGATTTACGTGCTGTTTATCACGAAGGTAAAATGGTTGCTGGCGCGATTTTTATAACCCAAGGCGATCACATGTACTATATGTTCTCAGGAAGTATTTTAGGCATCTCGCACTACCCAGCGATGAAACTAATTTTAGATCAGGTGATTCGAGAAAATTTAAACAATGGCAAAAAATTACTTCATTTGGGTGGCGGCTTAGGCGGCAAACAAGACTCTCTGTATCAATTTAAATTAGGATTCGGAAAAGTTATTTTACCATTTTACACCACCCAGTGGATTTTAATACCTACGGTTTACAATCGCCTGAGTGCTCACGTACTAGCGGAAACTGATTTTTTTCCAATTTATCGTAGTGTTTAAAATCTAAAATAGACACGCCAAGCAAACAGTAGCGCTCACATTATAAATGATCACACGTACTCAAATTCTAACACTCATTCTTAATCGGCTAAAAATGCTCGGTGAAGAGTTGCACAAGCCCGCGTTGGTTGAGGCGACTGAGCAAACTCGACTCTTTGGCGATAAAGCCGATCTCGATAGTATGGGTCTAGTCACATTAATTGCAGATTTAGAATACGACCTCCAAAAAAAACTAGGCTGGTCTGTAACGCTCGTGGATGAAAAAGCCATGAGTAGACTCACTTCTCCCTTTCGCCGTGTAGATTTCTTGACCGACTATTTAGTGGAAGTGGTAAACCAAAAAAAAACCTAATATGCCAAATGCAATCATTACCGGCACCTCGCGTGGCTTAGGTCGAGCACTCGCCGAAAAATTATTAAATGAAGGTTGGAATGTCTGGGGCTTCTCTCGGAAAGCTTCGCTGATAAAGCACGCCCGATTTACGGAGCAGCTATTAGATGTCACTGACGAATCGGCCGTACAACAGGCTGTAAATCTTATGAGCAATAATGCTGTCACTTTCGATCTGTTGGTGAATAACGCGGGTGCTGCTTCAATGAATGCGCTTTTACTTACTCCGGCTAAAACCGCGGAGGCTCTGATGCGGCTTAATTATTTAGGTTCATTTCACACCCTCCAAGCGGTGGGTAAACTAATGGTCCGTCAGCGACGCGGTTTGATTATTAATATTACCACCGTCGCGGTGCCGTTAGCGTTGGCTGGAGAAGCAGCTTACGTGGCGACTAAGGCAGCGGTTGATGCGTTAACCAAAGTTGCTGCACAAGAACTGCAATCACAGGGCATTACAGTCATTGGCTTGGGCTTCGGTCCAATAGAGACCGATTTAATTAAGGCGGTCGGTAAAGAAAAACTAGCTTTAATTAATCAGCGTATTGGTCGCCCGGACGGAACTACGTTAAATCAGGCGGTAGATTTTATTTTCGAACATGTGGACATGAAATCTATCACCACGGGACAATTATATTATTTAGGAAAAATTAACTAGATGAATTTCTGGCTACTCGACCGTTTTAAAAAATATAATACGAAGCCAGCTCTTGCAGGATTCTGGGGTCAATTTACGTATGCGGACTTAGTTCAGTTAGTATATAAAATTGAAAGTGAGTTTAAGACTTTAGTTGGATCCACACCCACAACGATTGGCTTGGTTGGAGATTGCTGTCCCGCCAGCGTTGCTTGGTTAATCGCCTCCGAGCGTTTACAGCACTGGATTGCACCGATGATGGATCACGCGCAGGAGACGGCTGAAAAACTTAATCAAATTCATGCGCAGTGGGTAGTCGTCACCGAGGGTTCGACCTGGAAAATTTATCCCCGCGCATCCACAGGAACATTGCAGGTGCAGAGCAGTCAGTTGCTTCCCGCTCAACATGCTGGCTTAGTTTTATTTTCTAGCGGTACCAGTGGAAATGCTAAGGTGATGCTACAAGATTTAAGTGTTTTGTTAAATACCTATGAAGTACGTCATGAAAATTCACTCACTCTCCTGAGTTTATTGGGCTTTGACCACATCGGAGGTATTAACACACTTTTAGGTGGATTAGCAGCCGGCTCGCAGATTGTGATTCCGGAAAGCCGCGCGCCCGAGCAAGTAATCAATACGATTAAAAAACATCAGGTAGCGATTCTCCCCGCTACACCCACATTCCTTAATTTACTCTTAATTGCAGCCACTCATCGATTAGCCGACTTAGCTTCACTGCGTTTAATTACTTATGGAACAGAGCCTATGCCGGAAGGTTTATTGGCACGTCTCCGCCAAATTTTACCTGCGGTGCGCTTAATTCAAACTTTTGGTACAAGTGAAACGGGAATCTTAAAAACAGAAAGCCCGGATGCCGACTCAAATTTTTTAAGAATCAATGACCCAAATGTAGAATGGAAGATTGTGGAGGATGAGCTATGGCTACGAAGTCTGACACAAATTCGCGGATACCTCAATGCCTCCAATGAAAAATTTACGACTGATGGTTGGTTTATGACTGGAGATAAAGTCGAACTTGGTCCAAATAATACGATTCGAATTTTAGGACGCACAGGCGAAATGATAAATGTCGGTGGTGAAAAATTAATGCCGACTGAGGTTGAGTCGATTATTCTAAGTGTCCCTGGTGTGATTGACTGCCGAGTCTTTGGAGAAAAAAATGCCTTGGTCGGTCAAACGGTTGCTGTCGATGTTGTGGCCGCCGTTGGCCAGAACTGGGAAACATTACGTGGATTGATTAGACAGACCTGTCGCCATACGCTAACCGCCTATAAAGTCCCAACCCGACTGAACTTAGTGAGTGCGATTTCCACGAATCGCCTTAAAAAACAAAGAACAAACTAGGCCATGCAGACAACCCTTTCACATTTCCGCTTGGCTGGTTTGGCCGTCTCCACGGGAGCCGATACCAGAGATTATATAAAAGACGGATTAGCTCACGGTATCAATCTCGCTCACTTAGAACGTGTCGCGAAAACGATTGGGCTAAAGGAACGTAAGGTAGCCTCGCCAGGTGTGACGGCGTTGGACTTATGTGAAGATGCTACACGCCGACTTTTGGCTGCGATGGACATCGATGTCTCTACCATCGATGCCATTATTTTCGTCACCCAAACTCCCGATCATTCTCAACCTAACAACGCTTGTCTTTTACACGGTCGCTTAGGTTTGGCTAAATCTTCCATCGCCTTTGATTTATCGTTGGGTTGTTCGGGCTGGGTTTACGGACTACATCAAGCAGGTCTACTTTGTGCTCATGGCGGGGTTGGGAGCGTTTTATTATGCAGTGGCGATACGTTGAGTCGATTAACTCATCCCCAGGACCAATCTATGGACCCGCTGTTTGGCGATGCTGGATCGGCCGCTATTGTAGAACGTACGGGCACGCACACTCCTTGGTATTTTGTTTTGGGTTCCGATGGAAAACTCTCTACAACCATTAAAGTACCTGCAGGGGGCGCCCGCTTACCGGTTTCATCGGAAACTCGCGTAGAAAGCAAAGACTCAAACGGGAATATTCATCACGCAGAAAACTTAATAATGGATGGCGCAGAGGTTTTTAATTTTTCACTCCGAGAAGTTCCTGCCGCAATTAACACAGTTATTAAAAATGCTGCGTGGCAGTTAAGTGACGTTGACGCTTTAGTTTTACACCAAGCTAATAAATTTATTATCGAAAATATTGCCACCAAGTGCGGACTAAAGTCTGCACATGTTCCATCGAACTTAGTTGAGAAATACGGCAATCAAAGCTCGGCTTCGATTCCCGCTGCATTGATTGAGGTTTTAGAGGAAAAATTCTCTAACCGTTCACAGAAAATAGTGAGCTGTGGATTTGGGGTAGGCCTTTCTTGGGCGGCTTTTGCTTCGGAGATGGGTCCAGTTATTACGTGTCCTATTCAGCCTTATCCTTTAAAATAATGTCATCAACTTTTGAATCCCATCTTCGTGCACTTCAAAAAGAAGTCGATGTACTCGTAGGAGTGTCGCCCGATGCTCCCTTGAGTGGATTGCCGCAGTGGGATTCACTGGCAATTCTATTGGTGATGTCCCATTTCGAGCAGACGTATAAAATGAGTGTCACGGGTCGAGAAATCCGTCAGTGTAAAACCATTCGAGAACTAATCCAACTTATCCCTCAATCATGAAAAACCTTTATATTGTCGGTGCTGGCGGATTTGGGCGCGAAGTTTATGCCTGGATTAAGCACCATACTGAATTTAATAAGAGTTGGGTTCTCGCAGGTTTTCTGGATGACAACCTCGAAGCTTTGAAGCCATTTAATAATTTCGCTAATGTAGCACTTTTAAAGAATCACCAAGTCTTAAGCTCTAATGTTTATATATGTGCTTTGGGTCTCCCCTTGGTTAAATCAAAATTGCTTGCTCCATTGATTGAGCAGAAGGCAGAGTTTATTTCTTTTATTCATCCGACGGCTGTGATCGGCGAAAGAGTAAAGATAGGTCGTGGGGTGGTTGTTTGTCCTGGGGCAAGTATTTCTGTGGATATTTCGATTGGCGACTTTTCAATGATTGGACCTAACACCACGATTGGCCACGACGGCATCATTGGTGCATGGTGTACGATGTGTGCTCAGTGTGATGTCACCGGACGTGTTACTATTGGCGATGGGGTCTTTTTAGGAAGTCGGGTTTCGATTATTCCCAGTAAAAAAGTTGGGAGTAAATCTATTCTCGGCGCAGGCTCAGTGGTAATATTCGACGTCCCTGAGGGGGTGACGGTAGTTGGCAACCCCGCCCGTATTTTATAAACTACTCATGAAAAAATTTATTTTATATTTCGGCGGGTTTTTATTATTAAGTATTTTTGGTTTAGTCATTTATACGGAATTTTTAACCCCTCGCTCACGTCGTTTCACGGGGAGTCTCGAAAAGATTTTACCGCCTGATGGGTTTGACGGCTGGAAGCGTGAATCCATTCCTTTGGGTGATTCTAATGCCGCCAAAGCTAATGTGCAGGGTATTTTAAATTACAGTCAGGCTGTTCAGTATCTATATACCAAGAATAAATCACAGTTTCTCATTTATGTTGCTTATTGGGAGCCTTCCACGGTTTCCGTGGCTGACGTGGGTACACATAATCCTGACTCCTGTTGGGTAAACAACGGTTGCACCAGAACCGATCGCGACTTTGCCGTGGCCGGTACAGTGGGCAGTCGTGTCTTACAGCCTTACGAATATGGCCAATATATTACGCCGCGTGGCGATCGTCAGAATGTATTATTTTGGCACCTAGTAAATGGTCAGCCTAATCGCTATGCTGATCAAGAACAAGGCTGGCGCGCCGGACTCAAGGGGCGGATCGAAAGACTTCCCTTGCTCATCAAAGACTTTAAAGAATTTGGACTTAATCAAAAGAACGAGCAAATGTTTATCCGCGTCTCTACTTTTCTGCCCGTCAAAACTTTACTCGCCGATCCAGCGAACGAGAAAATTTTTAATGCCTTAGAAGAAATCGGAATCTTTCAAAACCAAGCTTGGAAATAATTTATGCCGCGAATCTATTTATCCGCACCTGATATCGGGAAACTCGAACAGGCTTATGTGAATGAGGCCTTTGCCACTAATTGGGTGGCTCCTGTGGGTCCTCACATTGACGCATTCGAAAAAGAATTTTCTCAGGCCGTTGGGATAAAATATGCCGTCGCTTTATCTTCCGGCACTGCTGCCTTGCACTTAGCACTGCGTCTCGCCGGTGTGACGGCGGGTGACGAAGTTTTGTGTTCGTCACTCACGTTTATTGCTTCCGCTGCTCCAATTACTTACTTGGGTGCCCATCCAGTGTTTATTGATTCCGATGAAGTCAGTTGGAACATGGATCCAGCTCTAACTATTGAAGTTATAGAAAAAAAGGTGCGCGCTGGCAAAACTCCCAAGGCGCTCGTGCTAGTTCACTTGTACGGACAATCCGCCGATACCCAGCCGATTAAGGAATGCTGTGATAAGCACGGCATTAAACTCATTGAAGACGCCGCTGAGGCCCTCGGAGCTACTTATAAGAGCGGTACGCCAGGTTCAATGGGCTGGGCGGGAATCCACTCCTTTAACGGAAACAAAATTATCACCACGTCGGGTGGCGGTATGCTGGTTACGAATGACGAAAAACTAGCGACTACTGCTCGATTTTTATCCACGCAAGCTCGCGATCCAGCGCCGCATTATCAACACACGACGATTGGTTATAATTATCGTATGAGTAATATTTGTGCGGGTATTGGACGCGGCCAATTAAGTGAATTAAGTAAGAAGGTCGCCCGTCGTCGTTCTCACTTCGCCGCCTATCAAGAAGCATTTAAACCTTTCCCTGGTGTAACCATGCAGCCCGAAGCCGCTTGGGGTAAATCTACTCATTGGCTTACCTGTTTAACGATAGATCCAAGTAAATCATCTGTATCTCGAGAAGACGTAAGACTCGCTTTAGAAAAAGAAGAAATTGAAAGCCGACCCATTTGGAAGCCTCTCCATCTTCAGCCTATATTTGCTCAAACCGAATATCACGGTCGCGGAGTGAGCGACCGAATTTTTGAACAAGGACTCTGTGTTCCGTCGGGCTCAGGTATGTCGGACAGCGAACGCAATCGAGTCATTGATTCGATGGTGAAATTGTTCTCGAAATAATCTTAAACTAAATCACAAAATTAAACCGCCTTTTGGCGGTTTTTTTGTGCCCCAATCTCGGGGGTCTAGCTCCAACGCCCCACCCAATTTCTGGATAGTTTTCTAAATGGATTCTCAATAAATTTGTAGGTTAGATAGGCTACGCAATAGGATGAAATAAGCTTAAAAACTAAGAGTCCGTAAAATTGATACTGGGTAGCGGGAAGTGTAATAGTTCGCTCGAGAATTTTATTAATAAATAGTCCGACGAAGGTGTGGCCCAAATAAACTGAGTAAGAAACAGTTCCTAGCCAAATTAGAACAGGGTGCGCCAGCCAAGACTCCTGTGTTTGTGGCTCAGCGAGCCACAACACTCCGACAATTGCCATAATAGGAAAAAAGTACTCGGCCTGAACATCTTTAATGCCTTGATGTGTTAAAAGATAAAAACCCATAATCCAAAATATATAGCCAGCGAACTTGGGCAGTCGGTAGTTTTTAAGATACAGAAAGCCTAAAATTCCTAGATAGAATCCACCAATACCTCTAAGAAACCCTCCGGTGATTTGGCTTTGATTGGGCATGGGAATGTAGACCGAAAAATAGGCCGTGAAACAAATTAGAGTTACAATGATGGTATTAATTTTCTCCGGAATTTTTTTCAGTAGGAAAATATGCACCGCAAATAAACAGTATGAAATCCATTCAGCTGAAATGCTCCAGCTAGGTCCGTTAAACATCGTATCGTCAGCGTGTAGTAAAAGTAGATTTGGCCAAAATATATTTACTTGTTCGGGTGTTAGTCTACCTTGCTGTAAAACTAGAAACATGGCCAAGAAAACCATCATCCAGAATAAATGTAAGGGGTAAATTCTCCCCAACCTTAGAACAAAAAATTTAGCCAAATCTTTTGATTCCTTAATTCTACCAAAATAAATTTTTGCCATTATGAAACCCGATAAAATAAAAAATAAGTCTACTGCTAAGTGAAAATTTCTACTAAAATATCTTAAATTTTCCCCCCCGGTGCTAGTAGCAAAGTGGAAAATTACAACTAAAAGGGCGGCGATTCCTCGAGAGGACTCTAGTGCGGGCAGAAATTCGCTAGATGGGTTTTTAGTGCTAGAATCCATAACAAATTTTTAATTTACTTTCTTAAAATAAGACAATGATTTTTCGAGGCCTTCGCGAAGTTGAACTTGGGGTTCCCAGTGATTTAAAAGTTTCTTTGCCTTATCGATATTGGGACAGCGTTGCTTGGGGTCGTCGATGGGCAGGGGATTAAACACAATGGGAAGTTTGGATCCGACAAGAGCTTGGACTTTTTCTGCGAGCTCGAGCATGGTGAACTCATTGGGATTACCGAGATTGATGGGGCCCGGATTAGAGGGCAGGGCAAGCACGCGAACAAACCCTTCAATGAGGTCGTCCACATAGCAGAAGGAGCGGGTTTGCTGTCCCGTACCATACACCGTGAGTGCCTGGCCTTTTAGCGCCTGGAGAATGAAGTTGGTCACCACGCGTCCGTCATCATCACGCATGTAGGGTCCATAGGTATTAAAGATGCGGACAATACGAGCGTCGACCCGACCTAAGCGTCCAAAGTCGGCACAGAGCGTCTCAGCGGCACGTTTACCTTCGTCATAACAGGCTCGAGGTCCGATCGGGTTAACATTTCCGACATAGTTTTCTGATTGAGGGTGAACAAGGGGGTCGCCGTAAATTTCTGAGGTCGAAGCCTGTAGGAGCCGTGCCTTATAGCGTTCGGCATTATCGAGGGCATTGAGCATGCCTAATACAGAAATACGTAGCGTATAAACGGGGTCGCGTTGATAATGCGGCGGTGACGCTGGGCAGGCTAAATTACAAAGCACATCGCACGAAATATCATAGGGGTTAACCACATCATGTTCGATAAAGCTAAACCGTGCGTTTTTTTGTAATAGAGCGATATTTGATCTGCTGCCCGAGTGAAAATTATCTAGTCCAATGACCTCATGGCCGTCGGATAGTAAGCGTAATGCCAGATTGGTACCTAAAAACCCAGCTGCTCCAGTGATGAGGTACTTCATTTGAGTATTTTTATTTAAGTTAGCATCTAAGCCAAGTTATTTAGTGTCACCCATAAACTCTTCCATCGTGGCAGCCTTACTGGAATTGATATTTCTACGATTTATCACCACGAAGAAAGTTTTTACCACGATTTTAAGATCTAACCAAAAGCTGCTGTTATCAATATACCAAACATCGAGCGCAAATTTCTCATCCCAACTTATCGCATTACGACCGTTGATCTGTGCCCAACCCGTGACCCCGGGTTTCATTTCCATGC
>Ga0209400_1000470_pt1 | contig 35143 bp, 53 predicted proteins | sample M_130807_EF_Meta_FD_187313 | JGI IMG/M metagenome (GOLD analysis project Ga0209400, IMG submission 187313) | Freshwater microbial communities from Lake Montjoie, Canada to study carbon cycling - M_130807_EF_MetaG (SPAdes) (version 2) | ecosystem: Environmental > Aquatic > Freshwater > Lake... | reverse complement strand
GATTTTAAAAAAGCATTAAAATTAGAGTATAACTTTTAATTATAGCATATAAATAAAATAAATACAAATAAATAAATATATATTATTATATTTGTAAAAATTAAAAAACATGAGTAAAAAATTAGGCAGACCAACCAAGTACAAAAAACCACTAATAGTTGTAACGCTACAAGTCCCCGAAGGCGAGAAAGCACAAATACAACTAGCAGCAAAAAAACTAAGAGAAAAAAATTTAAAAAATTAAAAACAAAAATCAAAATCATGACAAAAAAACAAAACATCCTTAAAGACATGCTATGGAACAATTGGCGCAAAATGATTTCAATTGAAGTAGTAGGAGAATTCTTAACAAAAGACCCAACAGATGATTACTGGAAGCAAAGAAGAAAGCTAAAGGTTTCTGAACTAGCAGATAGTATGCAAGAGTTGGTTGACTTTATTGCAAAACTTGATGAGGTAGAAGATAATACCAATGCAGAATTAGATGCCTACATGCTTTCTTTGCCAAAGTACACGCAAAGCAAAGAGGGATTTATTCACGATGCAAAAATGTTTTTTGAAGCTGAAAATAGATAATAAAAATAGGCGCAGTAAATATGCTGCGCCTACAAACAAAAAGTTGCAATCATGACATTGCATTGCAAAAGTACAACTAAAAAACAATTAAACAAATGCTAAGTATAACAAGTGCAACTGACCATATAAAAAGCTGGGTTAAGAGTTGCGAAACAAACCAACAACTAGAAACTTGCAAGAATGTGCTAGGTAGCTTTATAACGCAAAAGCTATACAACATTAGCGAGTTCCAATGCACAGCAATTAAGTGCGAGATTAACGAATTAATAGGCATCCAAGCCGTATTAATTGCCAGTAACACAACAAAAAAATCGCAAAAGCAAAGACCACCATCGGATGATGAACAACCATTTTTCACACAAATATTTTATTAAACATGAGCATTTACAAAAAATTACTAGAAATCCAAAAAAAAGTAAACGGATTTAAAAAGAACGCAAAATCTTTTGGCTACGAATATGTAAGCGGAACAAAAGTATTGGAACATATCAAGCCTTTAATGAATGAATACGGTTTGATTTTAAAGCAAGAGATAACCAGTATAGAGAACACTAGGCAAGACTACCTAAGTGCCAAAGGTGCGCAGAAAAATGAGATACTAAGCAAGGTGATGATGCGGTTCACATGGATAGATTGCGAAACTGGCGAAAGTGATGTAAATGAGTTTGGGGCAAATGGTCAAAATGATTGGGAAAAGGGACTTGGTTCAGCACTTACTTATGCTGAAAGATACTTTTTATTAAAGTTTTTTCACATTGCAACTGACGAAGATGATATTGACAATGCAGATAGAAAAACAAGTGCAGGTGTACCTTTAGAAACTGCAATAAAAGAAGCTAAAACATTAGCAGAATTAACCAACATCTACACTAAATACAAGCCAACCGATAGAAACCTATTGGATTTAATGAGTGCGAAAAAAACTGAATTAACTTTAAACAAATAAACAATATGGAAAAACTAAATTATAGCTTAATTAGCAATATTGAATTTAAAGGCATCAACCATATGGATTATCCAGACTATTGCGATGCTTACATTGTAAGTGCAGAGTATGATGGGGAAGAGATGACGCAACAGCAAATTGAAATGATTGATGCAGATTTCTTTTACGAAAAACTAATCGAACAAATTTTTTAAAAAATTAAAATTAAAATAAATATGCAAAAATCAGAAGTAAAAACAACCGACAACAACATGATCGCTGGAGTGAGATTATTCTCCAAGCATCCAAACGCACCAGAATTTGTAATTGCCGACATGGTACTTACACTAGATGACCTTTACAGTTGGGCAAAAACCAATCCTGAAACCTTAACAGAGTACCAGGGCAAAAAGCAGGTTAAGTTACAAATCCTTCGCAGTAAGGATGGCGCACCTTATGCCAAGCTAAACACCTACAACGCTAGCAAGCCAGCAGAGCCTAAAAAGGAAACAACTGAAGATTTACCATTCTAAGCAAACCAACTATTCAGCCGGTATAGCCTACAGCTTCGCAAGCAACTGAATAGCTAAATTAATAAAACTATGTACAAAGCAATAAAAGAAAGCCAAGAAAAAAAGCGCAAGTTACGACTTTACAAAACTAAAATAGTGGATTATCCAATTGAGCGCATTCCACATCCAACATTAAAAAATACTTGGATTGAGAGAAGAAAAAAAAGTGTAAAGTGTAAATAAAAAGTTGTATATTTGCAACGTATCTGGTCCATACATAAACAATAATTTTATTGCCCCCATTTTTAAAGTGAAAGGACCAGCTACACTTTTAATTTGGGGGTTTTTTTACTTAATATGAAGATAAATCTATTTAAAGCAGGAAACCAATCATCAAAACCTATTCAAGAAATAGAGTTTGAAAACTATTTATCAAATGTAAAGAATGGATTATGGCAAGATGATGTATTGGCATACAGAACAGGCAATTTGCAAAAGGAAAAATTACCATGTATTACAACAAGTGGCATATTTTCAGAAAGGAAAGAAGATAAGATAATAGAACATTCTGGATTTATTTGCATTGATTTGGATGCAAAAGACCAGATAGTAAAGTTTGATATTGATAAAATTAAACAAGATAATTATGTGTATGCAGTACACCAATCTGTAAGCGGATTTGGCTATGCAGTTTTCTTTAAAATTAATCCTGAAAAACATAAAGAAAGTTATTTTGGCTTAGAAAAGTATTTTTTAGATAATTATAAATTGATAGTTGATCCAGCACCAAAAAATGTTTGTTCACTTAGATTTGTTTCTTATGATCCTGACCTTTACCAAAACGAAAAGGCAAAGATATTTAAGCAATATCCAAAAAAAGAAAGCAAAAAAGATACATTTACTTATTACCCAACTACACAAAATGACTTTGACGAAATAGTTAGAGAGGTAACTAATAGAGGTTTAAATTTGTGTGATGATTACGAAAATTGGGTAAACTTTTCATTTGCATTAGTATCTGAATTTGGTGCAAATGGTAGGAATTACTATCATGCTTTTTCCTGTGCTAGTCAAAAATATACATCGGAGTCCACAGACAAGATGTATGATATAGCTTTAAAAAGAAACAAAAGCGGAATATCCATTAAAACAATATATTACCATTGTAAAAATGCTGGTGTAAATATTGTTTCGGAAAAAACAAAGCAAATTGCAACTATAACAAAATTATCAACATCTAAAGAAGAAGCAAAAATAAAGCTAAAAGAATTAGGAATAGATGATGGTGGATTGGTAGATAAGATAAAAAGTGAAGAAAAGGAAAAAACTATACTTGATGAAGTTATTGATTTAATTAAACTTACAAACATTAAATTTAATGAGATAACGAGAAACTATGAGTTTAATGGTGAGCAAATGACTGATAGAGTTTTGGCTAAATTTTACGCTAAGGCATGGAAATTAATTGATGAAGATTTAAGCAAGGATAAAATATTTACTTTAATTGAAAATCCTGAAAATACAATCACATACAATCCAATTAAAAACTTTTTTGTGAAAAATGCACATTTAACACCTAAAGGCAATTTTGAATTGCTTTGCTCATGCTTTGAAGTAGAACACAGGATGATACACGAAGGTAAATCTGTACTGGTGTTAGATTACTTGGAAATATTTTTAAAAAAGTGGCTATTATCTATTATTGGTTCTGCACATGGCACGTATTCTTTAATGATTTTGGTATTAAATGGAAGGCAAGGGATAAGCAAAACAGAGTTTTTTAGGGGTTTATTGCCAGATGAATTGCGCGAATATTATGCAGAGTCAAACCTAGATGAAGGGAAAGACAGTGAAATTTTAATGACTAAAAAATTATTAATTGTGGATGATGAATTTGGAGGTAAAAGTAAAAAGGATGCAACAAAATTAAAAAGATTATCAAGCCAACAAACATTTTCAATAAGAAGACCATACGGAAAGGTAAGCGAAGATTTAAACAGATTGGCAGTATTAGGTGGAACATCAAATGAAAGTGAGGTAATTAATGATCACACAGGTAATAGACGTATTATTCCTGTAAATGTTGTAAATTTTGATTTGGTAAAATATAGGTCCATTGACAAAACAGAATTATTTATGGAGCTTTATCATGAATGGCAAATTGACCGTACATCTTGGTTTTTAACATCAAATGAAATTGAAAACTTGAATCTATCAACTATCAATAATCAAGAGGTAATGACTGAAGAAGAAATAATTAATAAAATATTTGTCTATGATAAATTCCACGAAATGACAAACACAGAAATAAGATTGGCAATAGAAAATAAATTCCCATCTGTAAGAACCAGCTCAAAAAGAATTGGGATGGCATTGAAAAAATGTGGATTTAATCAAGAGGTAAAATATGCGGATGGGATCACAAAAAGAATTTATAATTTAAGAGTAAAAACAGACGATATTAAGCCAATTTTTTAAATAATTGATAATCAATGAAATACATATTACAAACATTACACATCATTACAGATTATTACAGATTAAAAAAAATCTGTAAGACGCACTACCATTGACTTACAGCTATATTATTACAGATATTACACATTATACATATATTATAACTAGTATAGAAAAAAATAAAAAAAAAATAAAAAAAAAATATCTACGTAGGGAAAGTTTAAATTATTGCAAAAATGTGTAATATCTGTAAGAAATAGCAAAAAAATCAACGAAACGCAATACCAGACTACATTACAGATCATTACAGATTATTACAGATAAAAATTATAAAAAATGCTTAGAAATTACCAAATTGAAATAAAAAACAAGGTTCAAAACATTGAATTTAGAAAAAATATATTGCAGATGCCAACTGGTTCTGGTAAAACTTTTACTTTTATTGAGATAGCAAAAGATCATTTCACAGAAACTACTGAACGAATTTTAATATTAGTACACAGAATTGAATTATTGGAACAAGCCAGAAAATCATTAGGCGAAAAATGTTTTATTATTAATGCAGGAATAAAAAATGTTCCACATAATTACGATTATTATATTGGGATGGTAGAAACTACTTATAAACGTATTCAAATGTTGCCTAAATTTGGATTAATAATAATAGATGAATGCCACTTTGGTTCTTTTAAAAAATTGCCTTATTTTGGTCCAGAATACAATGAAAAGATATTAGGAGTAACTGCAACACCAATTGCAGAAACACCATTGGCTAATTATTACGACAATTTGATTTTAGGTCCAACAGTTGAAGAATTGATAAATGAAAAACATTTGTTGAATTGTGATGTTTACGGCTTTGCATCGGATTTGGTAAGTAAAGAAAAATGGAAGATAAAGAAAGGTGAATTTGACGAAAAGCAAATGGAAGATTTTTACTCATCTGAAAAAATGGTAAAGAATGTTGTGAATGCTTATTGGGAAAAGTCAGCAGGTAAAAAAACATTAATATTCAATGTAAATTTGAAACATAATGAATGTGTGCAACGAGCATTTGCACTTGAAGGATTAGAAGTTAGGACCATATCAAGCGAAACCGATAAAAACCAAAGAAAAGAAAATATAAATTGGTTTAGAACAAATAAACATGCAATACTTTGCAATGTTGGAGTATTGACAACTGGGTTTGATGAGCCAAGTATAGAAACAATAATTTTAAATAGAGCAACCAAAAGCCTATCGTTATATTTACAGATGGTGGGTAGAGGTTCAAGATTATCTGAAAATAAAGAAAAGTTTTTGGTATTAGATTTAGGGAAAAATACCACTAGGCATGGAGCATACACAGATTATTTTGATTGGCAGGCATATTTTCAGCATGGCGCAAAACTAAATGATGGTAAAAAAGGTTCTGGAACTGCACCTGTTAAAGAATGTCCTGAATGCCATTATTTGCAACATACTAGAAAATTAGTTTGCGCAAGTTGTGGTTTTTCTTTTGAAGATGAGCAGAAAAAACAAGAGCAGGAAGAAAAAAAACAAAAGTTGGTATTATTGATAAGTACAAAACCTATTGAATTACCAATTGATAGGTTGTTAAATATGGCTAAAGATAGAGGGTGGAAGCCATTTGCTGTATTGCATAAGATTGCAGAACATTTAGTGAATTACTATGTTAAACATAATCAAATAGATGGATTAAAGGACCTTATTTATTTAGAAATGGTAAAAGAAACAGAAAAATGGTGTAAAGAATATAACAAGCAATTTAATAAGTGGATGAAAAATATATCTATTGAAATTTTAGAAGGTAAATTAAAATTTATTAGTAATGAATAGAGAAGAAGATATACTGCAATCTGAAATAGTTACATGGTATTCTTTAGAATATGGAAAAACACATCATAAATGCCTATTCCATTGCAACAACAAAGCAAAAAATGCAATAGAAGGAAACAGGATGAAAGGGATGGGAGTAAAGACTGGAGTATCTGATTTAATATTAGTGGCGAAAAATATTATTATATTTGTTGAGTTAAAAACGCAAAAAGGTAAACAAGATCCAGAGCAAATTATATTTGAAAAGCAAGTAAAAGAATTAGGGCATACTTATATAATTATTAGGAGTTTAGATGAATTTAAAAAAATTTGCATAAAGTATTATGGATAAAGTAATCAAGCTAATGGAGTCAAAAGGTTACTATGTGCTGAAGCTATCCAAGACTAATAAGCAGGGCATTCCTGATTTGCTTTGCCTAAAAAAAGATGAAGTACCTTTCTTTATTGAGGTTAAAACCGATAAGGGTGTAGTAAGTGCATTGCAACTTTATAGGCAAAAAGAATTAAAGGAATTGGGGTTTAAAAGTATAATTATAAACAATACTAATAACCTATAAAAAATAACTATATTTATATATGAATATATATTTATAATATTGCAAATATGGAAACATTAATCAAACACAAAGATGCTGTAATAATAGTATGCGCATTGATACTATTAGCAGCTTGCAGTAAAACCTATCAAATATATTTTTAATTATGCAAATAACATTTACAACCAATTGCCAAGATGAGGCAAAAATACTTTTAAATGCAGTTGATAAATCAATAGCAGTATCTGAACTAAAACAAAAATTAAGATATGGTTTAAAAGAAATTGACTTCGGAGAAAACCATAACTACATTGAGCAGTTATATCAATTGATTTGCGAGATAGATGCAATAGGGGAATAAAAAACATAGTCAGGTGGCGGAATGGTAGACGCGTGCTTCCCATAAGAACAGCACACCCATAGAGGTTACAGGTTCGAGTCCTGTCCTGACTACTAAAAAAAAACAAACTAAAACATGCTAAGAGAAGTAGAAATTACAGTAACAAACATCAAGAAGATACTTGAAGAAGAGTATGGGTGGTTTCATCTGGATTCAGAAAGTCATAAATGGCTTGTTGATGAAATTATTGAAGACACATTGAAAATTATTGACGATAAATTAAAGTACCATAAAAATATTTCAATTAAATGCTAACGTTTCTCGGCTTTGCGAAGGCAAGGGATTAGAAGCACTAAACTTTAAATTAAATACAAATGATTGATAGAAATACAAATGTTCAAATAACCGATGAAGCCCTTGCTTTTGCAAAACCGATGTTACAGGCAGTACGGGTTTTAAACCTATATGCTTGTCTTGGTGGTAATCGTTACAAGTGGGATGAAGTGGCAAATATTGAAGTTACAGCAATAGAACTTGACCCCGAAGCAGCAAGATTATATCAAGAGAGATTTCCGAATGATACGGTTATAATTGCTGATGCACACCAATATCTTTTAGACCATTACAAAGAATTTGATTTTATATGGAGTTCTCCACCTTGTCCAAGTCATTCTAGAGTGAAATTTAGCCAAAAAAATAGAGAAAATACAACGCCATATTATTCAGATATGAAACTGTATGAAGAAATACTTTTTTTAGATAATTTTTTTGATGGCAAATATTGTGTTGAAAATGTAATACCATACTACGAACCATTAATAACAGCAAAAAAAAGAGGTAGACATTTGTATTGGACTAATTTTAGACTGCCAAATGTATTGAGTGAAAGAGATAATATAAGCGGTTTAATAAATAAAGACGATTACGAAGCCATTAAGAAACTTTGCGATTTTCACGACTATGATTTTTTTAAATACAAAGGAGAGCAAAGGCGTTCTAAAATGGCACGAAATCTTGTAGATTATGAAGCTGGGAAAACAATATTTGCAACTGCATTAGGTGTCATATTAAAGTCAAAAACTAACCAAAATTCTCTATTCGGAGATGGATGGTAGTATTGCCTGTAACGGTTTGCAGCTTGGCGAAGGTGCAAGTGAAGCGTTGGATTTGTGCGGTTGCCTTGCACTTTTGCCAAACTGCTGTTATGCGTAGATATGGGTAATTAAAGTAAAAAAAATAAAATAAAATAGAAATGAAACAAATAGGATTATTCAATACACCAACAAAGGATTACCCTTGTATTGCTTGGTGGTCAGGTGGTGCAGATTCAGCATATACTTGTTTTTTATGTATTCAATACTTTGGTAAAGAAAATGTAAGAATAGTTGGTATAGATACCAAAAACGAACACCCAGACAATGAAAGGTTTAAAAGAGATTGTGAAAAATGGTATGGCAAAGAAATTGAAATGATTTATTCTAAAGAGTATGAAAGCATTGAGGATGTTTGGGACAAGCACTCAAGCCTAAATGTTGCTACTGGTGCCATTTGTTCAAGTGAGTTAAAACGAAAGGTTAGACAACAATTTCAAATGAAAAATAATTACACGTATCAAGCATTTGGATTTGATGCAAAAGAAATTGATAGGGCAATTGGAATGAAAAATAATTATAGTGAGTGTAATCCAATATTTCCTTTGATTTATGAATTAGTTAAAAAAGGTTCGTCATTAAAAAAGTTACAAAAAGCTGGGATAGAACCACCAATAGCATATCAAGAAGGATTCCATAATAATAACTGCTATCAAACTGGATGTGTTCAAGGCGGTATTGGTTATTGGCAAAAAATAAGAGATTCTAAAGATGGGAGATTTGATTGGATGGCAAATAAAGAACACGAATTAACAGACTTAAAGGGCGAACCTGTAACGTGTCTTAAAAGCGATACTAAGGATTATAGTGGCTTAGTATTTTTAAAGCCACATCCAAAATATCCAAACATAAAAGACTTGTCAATGTTTAAGCCGAAAAAAGTAGAATCATTAATGGATTGCAATGGCTTTTGTAATTCTAAAATAGAAAAAAGCTATTAATAATGAAGATGCTAATATTTACGCATAACGATTGGCAGATTTGCGATGCTTAAAAATTGCGTCTGCCAGTGCGTTGGGATTTTTAAGTATTGCAAATGTGCTGTTAGCGGTTCGGGCTTCTCCGCTTTTAGAAGTCCAAATTTAAAAACAAATAAAATGAGTGAAATTATTATCAAAATCGAAGCACAAGCATTAGTGCCTACGTTGCAAGTTTTCAAAGAATACTTTGATGCAAAATATCCTTGCATAGACGAAACAAATGATGGTTCAGATATGCCAATTCAAGACGAAATGAAGTATGCAACTTATAATTATCTGCTGTCCTTTTACAACAAATGTAAAGAGGTATTTGACGATGCTTACAAGGCTTCAATTAAAAAACTGTCTGATGCGGAGTTGGTGTCATAGCCTGACCGCTAACTTACTTATATACGCAATAAAATAAACTTAACTATCTATGTATCAATTTGTAAAGATAACCATTGATGACCGTATCTATTTTTTTAGCAAGCCACATCATCTATACTACGAAGGGAAACTTTATAAAGCATTTATTCATGGTAGCCAATTAGCTTGGAAAGTAAAAAATAAAATAATCACTTATAATAAACTTAAAAATTATGATAACAATAGAAAAAATAACAGAGATAGTTGCAAAGACAGCTAATGCACCAATTGACAAAATATTAGGCAAAAGTAGGAAGCGTGAATTTGTGCAGCCGAGATTTGTGGCAATGAAGCTGGCAAAAGAGTACACTAAAGATAGCCTAGTTAAGATTGGTAATTATTTCGGTGGTAGAGATCACACCACTACCATCCATGCTATCCAAACTATCAATGATTATATTGACATTAAAGCCAATCAACCTATGGAAAGCGCATTGTATTTTAGTGCAAAAGAGAACTTGCACAAATATTTATTAGACAATAATGGAATTTCACAAAGTATTTTATTAACACCACATTCAGTACCTGTATGCTAAGAGAGATTGATATACCAGAGGCGCACTTTGATGAAGCCAATGCGAGTAGTATTTTGCAATTGATATACATCCAAACATTAGCATTAGAGCAAAGTTTAGAGTTATTAGATAATAAAGATGTAACTATTTACGGAAAACCATTAAAGCAAAAGGAATTAAAAGTAAAGTTAGGACAGCTAAAGCCAATATTAGAAACATTTTATTTAAAGTTTAACCAGTACGGACAAAGTGATAGCAGTATAAACCTAATAGATGCCGTGAATAATTGTCACGAGTTGTTTAAGGCTATGGTGGTAGTTGGCATTGATAGCCTTAGCACTATTGGGGCATGTATTAGCCTGAAGCATTTTAAAGAACCGTTATGGAATACCTTAACAACAAACATTTTTAAATCAAATCTAATCAGTAAAGAAATATGAAACAAACCGCAACAGAATGGTTATTTGAGCAACTTTGGGAAACGCCAAAAGATAAGTTAACATGGTATGCTATTTTACAACAAGCCAAAGAAATGGAAAATAACCAAATAACAAATGCTTATTCACTAGGAGTAAAAGAAGATGGAATATGGGTTAAAGATGAAATACTTGATTTTCTTTATAATGAAATAACAGAACGTAGAGATTATAGTGCATCTAAGATGTGTGAAGTAGTTGTAGATTTTATTGAAAATATGTAAAAATAAACCTTTGGTAAATAAGTAAATAATTTATATATATCTTTGCACAATGGTAAGACATCTATACACCGATGCTAATTATGAATATACATTAGAGGTAATATTTACTGATGATGTAAAGAAAGCACTAAAGGCATTATTTAAAAGGTGGAAGATGGATGATGAAGCGTTGGATGCTGAAGGTTTTACAGTATGCTGTAAGAATGATACTTCAAAATATGCTTTGATATTTGACTATGATAAACTTACTAATAATCTTATAAGCCATGAGGTGCTGCATGTATCTACATTTATACTAGATGATAGGACAATAGACCTTGCAGGTGGTAATGATGATTATGAGAATTTAGCATGGCTTAATGGACATTTAAACGACCTTGTAAGGCAAATAATAAAAAAGGAAGGTATTAGGTTACATCCTACTTTAATTCAATCTAAAACTAAAAAACTTGGGTAAATGGACTGCATACAATAGCGAGATAATTGCACTTTTACAAGGCAATGAGTCAATGAGTAACCATCTTGCAGCGCAAACAATCTTAAAAACTACCAACACAAAGGATGATAGTGTAGATGTAAATAGCTTAACACAACATATTAGAAGGAATAGGGCGGAATTGCTAGATAAGAATGAAGGTATTTATAATGCAACAGAAGAAATGGATGTACCGAATAGCAAGGTTAAGCATCTTTGGTTAAAAAATAAAACAGCATCTTTATTTGTAAAAAATCCTGATTATGTTGATAGTGTTGAGGATAATTTATCTAATTTAAAAAATGAGTTAATAAATGACTTGCAAGGCTACGCGCCAATATTTAGCAAGATTGAAAGAATTGAAAATAAAGATAGCTATTTATTGGTAATAGACCCAGCCGACATCCACATCGGTAAACTATGTTCAGCATTTGAAACAGGCGAAGATTACAACAACCAAATAGCAGTTACAAGAGTGCTAGATGGTGTTAAAGGTATATTGCAAAAAATATCATCATTTAATATTGATAAAATATTATTTATAGGTGGTAACGATATTTTGCACGTTGATAATCCAAAACGAACAACAACAGCAGGCACTTCGCAAGATACTGATGGGATGTGGTACGATAACTTTTTAATTGCCAAACAGCTTTATATTGATATATTAGAAATGTTACTATCAATAGCTGATGTACATTTTACTTTTAATCCATCCAACCACGATTATACAAATGGCTTTTTTTTAGCGCAAGTAATTGAAACATATTTTAAAAATTGCCAAAATATAACTTTTGATTGCTCAATAGCACACCGGAAGGCATTTAAGTACCACAATAACTTAATAGGCACTACGCATGGGGATGGTGCGAAGTTGCAGGACTTACCTTTGCTGATGGCAGTTGAGTTTTCAAACGATTGGGCATCAACAAAGCATAGATATGTGTACACTCACCATGTGCATCACAAGACAAGTAAAGATTATGCAGGAATAACAATTGAGAGCCTTAGGAGTCCATCAGGAACTGATAGTTGGCATTATAGAAATGGCTACCTTAGCATCAAGGCAATAGAAGGATTTTTGCATTGTAAACACAATGGGCAAATAGCCAGAATTACACACATATTTTAAATAAAATTTTATAATTTTGCAGCATGATAAATGTTAATAAAAACGATAAGAAAACGAGAAAGGTAAATGAAGGTGTAACATTCACAAGTGATTACCAGCCGAGTTCTGAGGCTAAAAGTGAAGGTTGGAAAAAATGGAGAGCAAAAAGGTTATTAACGCAAGAGATTATTAAAAAGATGATTGGTGAAGATGGCACACCAACAGCTACCTTTAAAGGCTATATAGATGCCTTAATTGAGAATGCAATGCAAGGCAATTCAAAAGCTATTGATACAATTAATAATGGACTAGAAGACCAAATAATAAAGCAAGAAATCACATTGCCGAAATTAGGCAAAGATTTAGAAGACGAAATATATGTTGATTAAATTTAGCCGTAAATATTTTAATCCATTATATTTTATTATTAATGCAATAGACAAAGATAATTCAATAAGAAGGGTACTAATTTATGGTGGTAAATCTTCAAGTAAAACTGTATCAATTTCACAATTTTTAACTAAAGAATGTGCATGCTTTGGCAGCAATACAATTGCATTTAGAAAAGAAAGCACAATAATAAAAACTACTTTAAAAAAATCATTTACTCTTGCTATCAATAACATGTATTTAAACCCAGCGTTTGAAAAGTTGGAGTTAAGTTTTAGGTGTAACTTAAATAGCGGTGAAATAGTGATGAAGGGATTGGATGATCCTGAAAAAGCCAAAGGTGTTGAAAGCTACAAGTATATCTACCTAGATGAGCTGAACCATTTTACCTATGCAGAGTATGAGCAGTTTGATTTATCTATGCGAGGCATTGAAGGACAAAAGTTATTTGCAAGTTGGAACCCAGTAGATGAGAATAGTTTTGTAAAAACAGAAATAGTAGATAAAAACGAATGGAGCAGTACAGATAAGTTTGGCACATTACCTGATGCTAATAGCTTTGTGCATATTAGCAAAGATGGCAAAACAATTTTAATTCGCACTACATACAAAGATAACTATTGGATAGTTGGCAGTCCATGCGGTACTTATGGTTATGTAGATAATAACCTTATTAGTTTGTACGAAGGATTAAGAGAAAAGAATTTCAATAGTTACAAAGTAAATGTACTTGGTGAATGGGGCAAAACTACATTTGGTGGTGAGTTCCTTAAATCATGGCGAAGTGAAAAGCATGTTAGTGAATGCAAGTATAATCCTGAATTGGCAATATATTGCATATTTGATGAAAATGTAAATCCATATTTCCCTTGTGGTATATTCCAAATTGATAAAAACGAAAAGGATTTTTACCTTATACATATTATTGCAAAGCGCAATCCTGAGAATACAGTTAGGCACATGTGCCAAGATATAAACCGCAAATTAAAGGAATGGAGGCATACTGAAGCTGTTTTTATTGGTGGGGATGCAACCAGCGTAAAGAATGATGTTAAGCAAGAGAAAGGGCATGATTTGTTTTATTTGATTAGTCAAGAATTAAAAGAATACAAACCACGTAGGGCAGTATTAGGTTCTAACCCAAGTATTAGAATGTCGGCAGATTTCTTTAATGCAATATTGGAATACAACGAAAGCAATTTAAGTTTTAAAGTAGATAAGGAATGCAGATTAGCTATTTTAGATTTTGAGAATACAAAAGAAGATAAAAATGGTGGTGTTGATAAAAAGACCGTAACCGATCCAGTAACAAAAGTAAGCTATCAACCTTATGGGCATTTTTGCGATTTAACGCGTTATTTTATTTGTTATGTATTTAGAGATGAATATGTAAGTTACCAACGAGGTGGGGCGCAATTGCAAAGACCAGCATTAGGCAAATCATTTAGTAAGCATAATTATTAGAAATTATCAAAAAGAAAGTATAATTTTGCAAATGTACCCTACAATCAATAATACAATACCCTACAAACAATAATTTTGTAACCAAATGGCATATTTAATTCAAAGTGATTATAAAAAACTAATTCAAGCGGATAACTTAGCGCAGATATTAGGCAATGATTACACCATGCTCCCACAAATAGAAAGTGCTGCGGTTAGTGAAGTAACAAGCTATTTGGTGCAAAAGTATGATGTGGCTAAGGAGTTCAAAACTATTGAAGTTGAAAGCATAAACCAACCTGACAAGTATTATGGGGATAGGGTTTATGTAGATGCTTTGCCTTATGATCCTAATAAAGTTTATGTAGATACTACTAATTGTCTTTATAATGGAAATGTGTATTATTGTAAAACAACTACGACACTTGGTGCTTTTGACTCTAATAAGTGGGTTAATGTTGGTAAGCAATATCAAATATACAATTTAGCATTGCCAACAGGTTATGCAGAATTTGATTATTACTATAATTACAAGCCAAATGATTTGGTATTTTATAATAACAAAAAATACACAGTTAAGATAAATACTATCGGAGTATTCCCAACAGATAGCTTAGAAGCGTTTGGCGTGGGTGTTACTTATGTTATGCAAGATAGTCTTTACTTAGGTGTTGGTGTTTTAAATACTGCATGGGTAGCTGGTGATAATAGAAACCAACAAATGGTCAATTACTTGATTGATGTGGTTCTATATCATTTGCATAGCCGTATATCACCGCGCAACATACCTGAGTTAAGAGTTAAGCGTTATGATGATAGTATTGCATGGTTAAAGCAATGTGCTAAAGGCGAATACATAACAGGCGGTTTGGCATTACTGCAACCAAAGCAAGGCAATAGAATTAGACATGGTGCATCTGTACCTAAACAATATAATAACTACTAAATGGCAAATTTTTTAAATAGGTTAATAAATAGCATTTTACCTGAAAAGGTAGAAAATGAAGCTATGGAAGATATGCACAAAGTTTACCAAGTGCCTTATCAATTACAGCGTATTAGACAAGATGCTTTAAGTAGACGCGAGGCAATAGAAGAAGCTGAAAGGGCGTATTTTCCGCATCGTGTTAGAATGCAGCAAATGTACTTGAACACTAAAGAAAATGGACATATTTTTGCATGTATAGAACGCCGTAAAGACTTAACGCGTTTGCGCAAATGGGAGTTTGTAAATGCAAATGGTGAGGTTAATCAAAAAGTTACTGATATTTTTTGCCATAACGTAAAAGGTAATAGTGTTGTAAAAGAATGGTTTGCTAAGTTGGTAAATTATATTTTAGATGCTAGGTTTTACGGTTATACATTGGTTTATCTTGGTGATATACATAATGGTGATTTTGACGATTTAGAAGTAGTAAAACGCTGGTTTGTTTCACCAGATAGAGAAATGCTTAACTCAGTATTGTACGATGTAAATGGTGCTAAATTTTGCGAAGATGAAAATATAAAAGATTGGTATTTGTATGTTGATACAGATAATGAAACTGGCACTAGTAAATGCGGTTATGGTTTATTTTATGAGTTATCAATTTACGAGATATTTGCTAGAAACTTACTTGGCTTCAATGGTGATTTTGTGGAGTTATTTAGCCAACCATTTAGAGTAGGTAAAACAAATAAAACAGAGGAGTCAGAAAGGTCAATGTTTGCAGAAACTTTGCGCGACATGGGTAGTAGTGGATGGGCATTATTAGATGCGCAAGATGATACAATAGAGTTCTTAGAAAGTAGTTTAGGTGGTAATGGATATCAAGGTTATGACAATTTTGAGAAAAGACTCGAAGATAAAATAAGTCAAATTATACTAGGGCATTCAGATGCAGTAAAATCTATTGCAGGTAAGTTAGGCAATAGTAACGAAGACAGTCCAGCACAGCAAGCCTTAGAAGATAAGCAAACGCAAGATGGTAATTTTGTAAGCAGTATTATTAATGGCAAGCTATTTGAACAAATGCGTAACTTAGGCTTTGACATCCCAATGGATGTAAAAGCGGTGCTAAAGAATGATAATGAGCAAATGGAGATGATAGACAGCATGGCAAAGCTAGCTGAAACATTAAAAAAAGGTGGTTTGCAATTAGATGCAGAATACTTTACTAAACAAACAGGAATACCAGTAACCAGCGCACCACAACCAGCACCACTACAAAAACTACCAACATCCATACAAAATAAACTAAATGAAATTTACCGATAGTCAAATAGAAGCTATGATTAAAGGTATAGAAGATGGATCTATAACTTTAGAGAAATTGCCAGTAGATTACTACAAGGCATTGACTGACTATTTAACTAAAGGAGTATTTAAAGGATTTGGTAAAACATTAAATACTGCAAGTGGTAAAGACTTAGAATTATTACAACAATTAAATACAAACGTTTATACTTTTGGAGCAGCTAAAACATTTCAACAAACAAAAGAAATAACTAGCTTATTGGTTGATGAAAATGGAGATGTAAGGACTAGCAGAGAATTTAATAAAATAGCAAGAGAAACATACGACAATTGGAATAATAATTGGGGCGTAACAGAATATAACACAGCTATTGCACAGGCTGACATGGCTAATAAGTGGAATGTAATACAAAACCAAAAAGATGTAATGCCAATGCTTAGATATTCTGCAATTGGTGATGCGTGTAGTATCTGCAAGCCACTAGACGGCATAACTGCAAAGGTAGAAGACCCTATTTGGAATACTATCTACCCTACAAATCACTTTAATTGTTTATGTGTGGTATTGCAAGAAGATGAATTTACACCATCTACAAATGGCAATGAAGAAATAGTGAATGATGTTATGGACAAAATGAGTCCAATGTTTACCAATAATGTTGGTAAGACTGGGCAAGTATTTACAAAAGACCATCCATATTATGATGTGGCAAAGGAATATAAAGAATATGCAAAAGCCAATTTTAATCTACCAATAAATGAATAGTTTTAACTTACATATAGTACAACAAAGACTGGCTGAAACAAAGCGAGTTTTACCTATTGTATTAAGTAAGCAAGCAGAAAATTACTTTACAGGTAGCTTCACAAAGCAAGGCTTAGGTACTGATAAATGGCAAGAGGTAAACAGACGAATACAAGGTACAAAGGAATATAAATACCCAAAGTTTAAAGGACTATCAAGACGCACAAAACCAATCTTAATTGGAACAGGTGCATTAAGGCGAAAGGTAAGTAATTCAATTAGAACAGCTACATGGGAAAATATTACTTTAATAGTTGATTTGCCCTATGCAGGTGTACACAACGAGGGCGAAGGACATATACCAGCAAGACCATTCATGAAACAAACGCCTGAATTGACAATATTACAAAGAAATAAAATAACACAACATTTAAAAAAGATATGGCAAGGACAATAGAGGAATGCAACGCGTATATACTTAGCAATTTAACTACTGAATTTGCAAGTATTGGAATAACAATTAATACAGCTACATGGAGTAAAAGAAACTTACTACGTGCAATATGCTATGTAATAGCCATAGCGCAAAGTGTAGCTGAGCAAATGTATGATGTGGCAATTGCTAAGATGCAAGCTATTCAGAATGTAAGCGCAGCTGCTACTGCATTATGGCTACAAGATGCAGTATTTAAATTCCAATACAGCGCAACCACCCCACAAAATCTAATCATAATTAATAACGTGCCAACTTATGCAACAATAAATGAGAATTTGCGAATAGTTACGGCTTGTAGTGTGAATACAAGCGTTACCAATCAAGTAAATATTAAAGTAGCAAAAGGCAATCCATTAGCAGCTTTAACGAGTGGTGAAAAAACAGCTTTGCAAACTTATGTAGTATCAAAGGGCGCGGCAGGGATTACTTATAATGTAATTAGCAATAATCCTGATAGGTTATATTTAGCAGCGGATATTTATTATCAAGGCACATATTCAACCGTTATAAGTGCAAGCGTAATTGATGCTTTAAATAACTTTCTTACTAATTTATCAAAGGTTAATTTCAATGGCAATATTTTAGTAAGTGATGTTGAGAGTTTAATTAGGAATATAGATGGAGTAAATGATGTGGTAATTGATAGAATGGCAATAAGAGAAAGCACACAGGCTGTTTTTGGTGGTACTGATATGGTTTTAGCTGGTGATTGGATTAATAGAAAAATGCAGTTTTCGGCAGGCTATGCAATACAAGAAGATACAGCTACTTATACATTTGCAGACACTTTAACTTTTAATGCTGAGTAATGTTAGATATAAACTTTAACCAATTAGGCAAAGATAATTTGCCAGTAGCTGAAAGGTCAATAGAAAATAAAAGTTTATTAAAATCTTTATTATCAAGATTGCAAGCTACCTATAATATATTCATTGATTACATGAATGGTAGTAGTGCAAGTACATACAGCGCAGGTACATACTCTATTTATGCACAAGTAAAATATAAAGGTGCTATTTATGAGAGTTTAACCGATAGTAATACATCTTTACCTACCGATACAACCAAGTGGCGTAAGATAATAGATAGTAGTATTGGCACAAATGAAAGCCAATATTACAACGGTGGTAAATTACAATTGGAATATGCTTTAAATAGACATTTTGGATTAACGTGGGTAAACCCACCAAGTTCACCACCAATATTTATTAATAATAATGTAAAGACTATACAACAATTTTTTGTAGGTGAATTAGAAAATACATCAAGTACATTAAATACTATAACTAGTTCTGAATTTGTGCCTTTGCAAGATATATCAATAACTACATTTTATGCTTTAACTATAAATGTGCCAACTGCATTTTATGCAAGTTTGGGAGTAGATGCAGAAATGCAAATTAGAAACATAGCAAATAAATACATAATAACAGGAATTTTTTACAATATAAATCAATATTAAAAATGTTTAGAATAAACACAAGTGGTATCACATCCACATCAGCAATGCCTTTAAAAAAAGGAACAATAGACCATTTACAAACAAGTATTTTAAGTGGTGATGTGTCATTGATAAGGTCGCAAATTGGCGCATCTTATTTAGCTACTAATATTTATGTAGTGTATGGATTAGATAGAACGGTAAGCGGTTCAGTACACACTTTTACAGATGGTGTGGTATTGTATAACAATCAACTTTATGCAATAGTTGGTAGTTCAATTACTTTAACAAGTGGAAACTATATTAATCTAAATCTTGTAAATTCATTTTTAACAACAAGTGGTTATGATCCAACTCAATTTAGTGATGGAGCATTTAAAAATATTCATGAGGTTAATGCAGGTAATTTAACACAATCTGCAACGGCTTCAAATGAAAGTAACACATGGATTTACTTGAATAAAGTTTATAAAGTTACTAATCCAATAACTTATGGTTCAGCTTTATTAAATTCTAATTATTCAGGTACTTTATATTTTTCTTTAAAAAATCAAGTATTAAATATTAGTGGTATTGTTGCTGGTTTAACAAGTGCTGTAAGTGGTGATATATTATTTACTTTGCCAGTAGGATTTAGACCAGGTGCATCAACTATATTTATTTGCTGTAATAATAGCCTTTATCCTGAAAAGTTTGGCAATATTGTAGTGGCTACAAATGGGCAAGTAACCATTAATACTATGGTAGGAGATCCAACAAGTTTAAATAATAGAATAGTTAGCTTTGGTAATAGTTTACACATTTAATAATAAAAAAAACGCGTAAAAATATGGACAAAAAATATGCACCTACCATAGCAAAAGAAAGGAGAATAGACTGCTATCCTTCACCGCGTAACCATAATTTGGTAAACGCATTTAGTAAGGTTTATGAAGTTAGTAAATCAAGCGTAGTTGATGATGCCTTAAAAATGTACTTTGATGCAATGCCACAGGATAAACGTACCATGCTACTAACTAATAAAGTAGATAATAATTTTTAGGTTTCTTTTCATCCTTTATATCAAAATTCCACTTGCATTAACTTGTAGGTGGTTTTTTGTTTTGTACCCTACAAATGTAAATAGGTTTTACCAATAATTGACTTTTGTATCGAAATGTATATAGTTGATATAAACAGCGAAGAGCCTATAATGCTTTTGAATAAGCAAATAGGTATGACATGCAACGAAGATGGTACTTGGGATGGTGAATTATATATTGAGCCTACTGAGTTTCAAGAGCAATTACTGCAATTAGATGCGCTAGGTAAAAAACGTATTCAAGTATGGATTAATAGCGTTGGCGGTTCGGTTGTAGGTGGTATGTCTATATTCAATGCAATATTAAAATCTAAAACACCAGTAGATACTTATAATGTAGGTATAGCAGCAAGTATAGCAGGTGCAATCTTTATGGCAGGTCGTAAACGTGTTATGTCTGACTATGCTCAATTCATGATGCACCCAGTTAGCGGTGGGAGTGGTGCTAGTACAAGTGCAATGACTGATAGCGTAATTAAAATGATTGAGGCTAAATGTGGATTGGATGGAAAACAAATAAAGAACATGATGGATTGCACTACATGGATGGGTGCAAGTGATTGCCTTATGAATGGTATTTGCACAGATATAGAAGTTACCAAAGAAAGTAACAAAAAGAATATGCCAAGTGTTACATCTGAGATGTACGCTTATAGCAATAAATTAATATTAGAAAATTTTAATAGTAACAATAAAAACAAAAACACAATGAGTTTAACAAAAGTATCAAACATGCTAGGGTTAAATGATGATGCAACACAGGAAAATATTGTTGCTGAAATCACTAAACTAAGCAACAACCTAACTAACGCCAATCTTGAAAAAGATAGTTACAAAACACAGGCAGAAACATTACAAGCTGAAATAGAAGCTACAACAAACAAGCTAAATGAATTACAAAGTAATTATGATGCAATGGTAGCTGAAAAAGAAGCTAGCGAAGTAAGCGCAAAAGAACTTGCAGCAACTAATTTAATTACAGATTTTGTAAACAAAGGAGGTATTAAAAATGATGAGGCAATTATTGCAAAGTGGGTAAACCGCGCTAAGGCAGATTATGCAGATACTGAAAGTATCTTAAAAGAAATGCCAATCAACAAACAAGCTCCACAAATGCCAAACACTGCTACTACTAGCAATCAATTTGTAGAGGGTGCTGATTTGCACAAGAGATTAAAAGATTTAAACAAATAACACATAAAAAAAAACAAATAAAATAAAATGGCACTATCACTTACAACATCTAATTATACTCAGTTTGAAAAAGATTTTTTCATAACTGATGCAGTAGTAGATTTAAACACCGTTAATGCTGGATTAATGTACGTTGCAACAGGCGTAAAAAATGACCAGTACACAATCCCTACTTTAACAAGTACACCGCAATTAAACCCACGTTTGGCTACGCCAACGGCTTACGGTTCAACTGTATTAGGTAACAAAAATGTTGCTTTAGGCAAATTCATGGTTTACGAAGAGTTTGATCCTTCAATCTTTGAAAATCATTGGCATGTAGACCAATTAAACGACCGTTTATTGGCTCGTGGCTTACCAGCTACATTCAGCACATACTTAGGTGCTTATTACACAAAGAAAACATTTGCACCAGTAGAAACATTGATACACATGGGTTCAACTGGTTACACTACTTCTAAAGGTTCTATCGGTACTCCAGGAACTAACTGGAATTTCCAATATGTAGATGGTATTATTCGTCAAGCTATCACAGGTTCTGCATTATCAGTAGCATCTCCAGTAGCTTTAACAAGTACAAACATTGTTAGTAAATTAGAAGCTGCAAAAAATTTAATGCCAAAGGCGTTAATGGCTAGTCCTAATCGTTATGCAAGATTAAAATTTGTATTGTCAGTTGAAGATGCTCAAAAATATGAAGAGGCTTTAGCAACTACAACTTACAAAAACCAAGATACTACTGAGGCTGGTATTCGTAAGTACAAAGGATTTAGAATTGAAGTAGTTGCAGGTTTACCTGAAAACACATTCTATTTCTGCGAGGCTACAACAGATGTAAATTCAAACTTACACATGCCAGTAACTGAGACAGTTGGAATGAACTTTAACATTGACAAGTTACAAGCTAATAGCGATTTGTACTTTTACAAAGGTATCGTGAAAATGGGTGTGGCAATTGCAAAACCAAGTGAGTTTGTAATCTATACAACTAAAGTAGCAGCAGACTTTACAGCATAATTAATAAGCCTACCAACTAGCAATAGTTGGTAGGCTAATTTTAATATTAAAAATATAAAAAGATGTACGAACAAGATTTAATCAATACATTAGCCACGCATCCAAATATTGAGTATGTATGGTTTGATAAAGAGGACAAAACAATTTGGTATTTTCAAGAAATGGAAGGTACTACCAAAATAAAAGCCGTTGATATTTTAAGCGGTAAACAATCAAAAAAATAATTTAAAAACATGCCACAACCACAAATTACATTCATAGAAGGGCAAGGCGGTTTAGGAAGACCTTTAGAAACTAAAGACCATGTAAGTGGTATGGTTTTCTATACGGCTACTTTACCAAGTGGCTTTTCAACAACGGTAAGAGAGAAAACATTTTACCAAACATTAGATGCCGTAAATGCTGGCATCAAAAATGACCATTCAGATGCAACGGCTGCAACTGCAACATATTTAATTACTACATTAGGTGCAACAGGTAACACTATTGAACTAAAAGTAAATGATCTAAATAAAGCAACAGGAGCAACGCAAACAACATCTTTAGGAGTTTATACCAAAACAGCCTTAGATACTACTATTGCTATTATGGGTGCTAATATTGCAGCGTTGATAAATAGCGGAACAAGTACACATGGTTATACTGCAACATTTGCAACTGCAACCATTACAATTACAGCACCAAAAAACTTTGGTATATTCTTAAATAGCGGAACGCCATTAAGTGCAACTATTGTTGGTACTATTGCAGGAACAATAACACAATTTACTGGCGGTGTAGCTTCTAAGTTAGCTATCTATTATTACCATATTAGTGAGTTTTTTAGAATAAACCCAAAAGGATATTTGCACGTTGGTTTTTATGCAGTACCTACTACATACGATTTTACAGAAATTACTACTTTGCAAAACTTTGCTAATGGTGAAATTCGCCAAGTAGGTGTTTATAAAGATGCCGTTTACGCTACTGCCGACATGACTGCTATCAATGTAGTATGTGAAGCTAATAAAGCCGTTAAAAAGCCTTTAATTGCTTTATATGCAGCTAATATACAAGCTACAACAGATGTTGCAACATTAACAGATATATCTACTTTAAATGCGCAAAATGTAACCAATGTTATTGGTCAAGATGCAGGTGCTTATGGTAATTTCTTATACAAAGGAAATGCTAAAAGTATATCTTGCTTAGGTACTCAATTAGGAGTAGTTAGCGAAAGAAAAGTAAGTGAAAGCATTGCATGGGTAGAAGTAGCAAATGTAAGCAATGGTGTTGAGTGCGAAACAATAGGTTTTTCAAATGGTCAATTATTTAGCGCAGTTACAGATGCTACATTAAATGTAATAAATAGCTTTAGACATACTTATTTGCGTAAGTTTGTAGGTTATGCTGGTAGTTACTTTAATGATAGCCATACAGCAACTTTAGCAACATCTGACTATTGCCAAATTGAGAATAATAGAACAATCCAAAAAGCTGAGCGTTTACTTTATGCACGTTACATGCCAAAATTAAATAGTCCTATTACATTTAATCAAAATGGTACTTTATCAGATGTTACAATTGGAACATTTGAAACTATTGGTAATAGTGCTTTAGATGAAATGGTAGTGGCTGAGGAGTTAAGTGCTAGAAGTGTTTATATCAATCCTTTGCAAAATGTATTAGCCACATCAAAATTAATAATCACCGCTAACTTGGTAATCAATGGTGTCGCAAGACAAATTGAAATACCGATTGGCTTTAAACCAAGTATATAATAAATGACACCTTTAATTAATGGCGTATCATACGCATCAACAAATATCACAGCCGTAGTACCTTTGGTTGGTGTGCTTACTGGCATAGTTGGATTAGACTATGAAGTAAAGCAAGATGTTAAGAATAACTATTCTTTTCAGCAAGATCCAACAAGTAGAGCATTTGGGCAAAATACCTATACTGCAAGCGTAGAGGTTTATAAAGAGCAATGGAATAAAATAATAGATGCAAGTCCATTAAGAGATCCAATGAAATTGCCTTTGTTTGACATCACAGTAGTATTTGGTGGTGGTAATACTCTATACAGAAAAGAAGTATTAAGAGGCGTATCGTTTGCAAACAATCCAATGAGTGTAAAAGGTGGAGATACCAAATTGACTTGTAAGATTGACTTGGTGATTGCTGGAATAGATTACTAAACAAAAAATATATATATGAAGGAAAAAAAATTAACCGCTATTCTTAGCGAAGAAGAGAAACAAGAGTACGAAGCAAAAGCATTGGAGTTAAAAGAAAAATATAAGTGTGCAAATGTGTACACTTATATTGGAATACATCCTACAACGCTTGAAAGAATTGTAAGCTACATTCAAGAGCCAAATTACATGACAAAGTTAGCCTTAATGGATAAAGCTGGTCAATTAGGTATTAACATGGCAGGAGAAGAATTAAGAATGATTTGCCAATTAAAAGATGAAAGCCATCCTTTAACCTATGGCGATACATTTGAAAGTGAGCCTTACAAATTAGGAGTTGTCCAGCTTTGTATTACTACAATTACAATGATAGCAGACGCTTATAAAAAAAAATAGCACGCTACAAAATAACAGACAACTCCGATAGGTATAGCATTATGTGCGCTACCATTCGGGGTTGTTTGCGTTTAACAATGAATGAAATAGAAACAATGACTGAAGATGAATTTTTACAAGCCTATTATCAATGTGAATATTATTTATCAATCACACACCAAGTAAAATTTAATTAATGCAAAATATTGTAACATACGTTTTAGGCTTGCAAAGCGGTCAATTTGAGAGTGGATTGGCGCGTGCTAATGGATTAACCAACCAATTAACATCTAGTGTAAGCGGATTAGGTGCTGCAATAGGAGTGTCATTTGGTATTGCTGGTATAGCAATGTTTACAAAGTCAATGATTGATGCAGGTTCTAAAGTAGAGGATGCTCAAACAGGATTAACTACATTATTGGGGGATGCTGCGGAAGCTAGAAAAGTAATTAATAATACTTTAGAAGATGCCAAAAAAACACCATTTGCATTTGAAGGGTTACTAGCAGCAAATAAGGCATTAATAAGCGCAGATGAAACGGCAAAGGGTGCAAGGACTGCGGTATTAAATTTAGCCAATGCCATTGCAGCAACAGGCGGTGGTGATAATGAATTGCAAAGAATGGTTGTGAATTTACAACAAGTAAAAAATGTTGGATTTGCAAGTGCATTAGATATTAAACAATTTGCGTATGCAGGGATTAATATTTATAAAGTATTAACAGAGGCAGGGATTAAAGCTGGTGAAGGTTCAAAAATTACTTACCAGCAAATAACTTATGCACTACAAAAAGCACATGACGAAGCTGGGATTTATCATAATGGATTAGAAAATATGGCTGAAAATACATCAACTAAAATATCAAATTTAGGAGATGCTTACTTTCAATTAAAAGTTACGTTTTTTGAAAATTTAAAACCAATGATTGTAGATTTTGTAAATGGTTTTACAAGAGCTACCGAATTTGTAAAAGAACATAGCGATGGCATAATTGCACTTACTAAAGGGTTAATTGCTGGTGCTTTAGCTTTTAAAGCTATTGCAATTGGTAGTGTAATTATTAATGCCTTAAAAGTAGCTTTTATTGGATTGCCACCAGCTATTGCAACTACAACAGTTGGTTTAGAAGGGATGGCAGTTGCATCTAATTTTGCATTAGGTCCAATAGGTTTATTAATAGTTGGTGTTACGGCTTTAGCAGTTGCATTTTCTAGTTTAGAAAGTGCAGAAGAAAGACAAGCTAAAAACCACCAAGCTTTGAAAGAATATATCGCAACCGATGAAGAAGAAATGCTGGCGGATGTTGAGAAAAAAAATAGTGGTAAAGCAGGATGGAGCAAAGCAATGATGTTTAAGAATGAAAAAGCCAACTTACAACAAAATTTAGCAGAAAATAGAAAAGAGTGGGAAAAAATAAATTACGATTTAAAAAGAGAACAAGAAGCGGCACAAGGAAGTGATGATTATTATTCCCCAAATACGGTACTAACAAAAAGGGCGAAAGATTTACAGGATGCAGGTGATATTTTACAATCAAGAATGGCAACCGTAGATAGATTACAAAAAGAAGCTAATCCAAAATCTGCACCAATAAAAGCATTAACCAATAAATCAAAAACATCGAATACAGGCGCGCCAAAGTTTGACAAAGCGCAAGGGCAAAAAAGTATTACTATCAATGTATCAATTAAAGACTTGATAGGCACTTATAATTCAACAGTAACAAATGTGCAAGGTAATGCAACCAAGATAAAAGAAGTGATACTTGGTGCGCTTACAGGTGCAGTAAATGATTTTCAAATAGTAGCAGGGCAATAATATGAGTAGTTTTACAAACGCAAAAACAGCAATTAGATTTGATGCTGGCAGTTACGAAGATAACAATGGCAATACAATTTCATTCCAACAATTAGCCTATAAATCGGCATTGGTTAGCGTAGGGCAAGCCAAGAAGATTATTAAGTCAGAGATGCAAGGTAGAGATGGCACAGTAAAGGAATATATTGGATTGGATGATTATAGTATAACAGTTACCGGTATTATAACTGGTGAAAATGGCATACAGCCAATAGATGAAGTAATTGCATTAAAGAATATGTTAGATGCACCTGTAAAGATAGATGTGGTTTGTCCTTATTTGCAAACATTGGGCATTTATTCTTTGGTAGTGGAAAGTTACGAATTACCACAATTTGAAGGTGGTATATCGTACCAAAACTTTACCATACAATTTAGTTCAGATATTCCAACAGAATTAAGAATAAGCGAAAGCAATCAAACATCAAGTTTCAATGCTGCGGATTATGTAGGTACTTTAAATCTTTCTGCAAGTGTATAGAGTTAGAACAAATATAAATATTGAGCAAATCCCTAAAGATGATTTTCCAACGCGTAAAAGTAAAATAAAATTAGACTTTTGCACAGCTTATGAATGGAATAGTAGTTGGGAAAACTTTACAGATAAAGGCACATTGACTTTTCCTAAAAACTTATTTTACAAAGATGCAAATAATGCTTTAAGTACATTGAATGGCACAAAAGTAAATATAGGTGGTTTTAATGGTGATCCTTTAATAATGCGAGGTGATAAAATTAGTTTAGCTAGTGGCTACCAATATCGTAAAGAGGCATTGACTAAAGATGTGGTAGAGATGGCAACTATTTTTGAAGGCTATGTAAGTAAAGTATATTCAAGTATTCCAATCAAGTTAGACATTGAGGATAATATGTGGCTTTTGAAACAAACCGCAATGCCAAATAAAACATTTACAACTAAAGATAATGTAGAAGATATTTTAAAGCTAATTATTGATACTGTGAATGCAAAACATAAAGTAAATTTTACTTTTTATGATGATGCCAAAACAAATATAGGCAATATTATTGTAGGTAATGAAACCGCAGCACAACTACTTAATAGAATAGGCAAGCTATACGGTTTAAGAGCCTATTTTAGAGGCACTGAGTTAAGGTGTGGTGTGTTTATCAATATAGAAAAAGAAAGCCAAACACAGACATTTATATTGAACGGCACAAAGGCAAATGTGTTAGCTGAAGGGCAAGAATTAGAATATAGACGTAAAGATGATGTGGTGCTATCTGCCATTGCACATAATACAATAGAAGAGGAAGTAAAAGGTAAAAAAAATAAAGATGGTAGCAATAAATCTAAACATAAAAGATTAGAAGTTTTAGTTACTTTAAAGAATGGTGAATTTGAATATAATGAAATTACGCAAGGTGAGCAAGTGCCTGAGAATAACGAAGGTGAAAGGCGTACTTTTTTCTTTGCAGGTGCTAAGACAATTGCAGAATTAAAAGAATATGCAAAAAAAGAATTATTAAAATATTATTATAGTGGATTAAATGGTAGCTTTAAATCGTTGGCAATACCTTATATTCGCCATAATGATAAAGCTAAAATAATTAACCCAAAGTTACCAGAGCAAAACGGCACATATAGAGTAAAAGCGGTTAATTATGAAGGCGGTGTAAATGGATTAACTCAACAAATATATTTAGATTACAAGATAGATGGATAGAGCAATAGGCATAGCAATTTCACAACTTGCAGGAACACACAACCAAGATAATGTATTTATATTTGATGCGGTGGTAAATAGCATTGATAAACCAAATAGGATGTGCAATGTTACAAAAGTAGGTGGTGTAACTAGTGGGCAACTTGATGTAAGATTAATGGCAAGCAAAGACGATGGGTGCTATGTAATACCAACAATAGATAGTAATGTAATTGTGATAGGTAGTAATAATGTAACTCCATTTATTGCACAATTTAGCGAAGTAGATAGTATTGAGTGGCTAGGTGGTGAAAATGATGGAGTGCCATTAGTTAAACCATTATTAGAAAAAATTAATAATTTAGAAAATTTATTAAATGATTTAATTAGCAAATTTAATACACATACTCATACATCTGCATGTACTGCTGGCGGTGCTACAACTCTACCAACTACAACACTAGAAACGGATGTTATTACACCAACACAACAAAGCGATATTGAACACACTAAAATAAAACAATAATGGCAAGACAGGATATAAGAATAAATGCAGATTATATAAATGCAAATAATGATTTGGATTGGTATAATTCAGATGTTACCCACATTGAAAGGACTATTGAGGCAATGCCAAATAGTTACAAAGAGCATCCAAATGATGGCGTGGCAATAATGAATTTTTTAAATAGCACAGGGCAAGAAGATTACCTGAGCCGTAAAGCAATAATCCAATTGCAATCAGATGGCTATAAATGCCAAAATCCAATAGTTACAGCCGTAAATAATAAACTAACTTTAAACCCAAATATTGAACTATGATAAAAGAATTTATTGCAGTTGATAATTCAACTATCTATGATGTGTGCATGAACTGCTATGGAACTTTAAACTTAATGGGTAAATTGGTACTTGATAATAATATTGATAACTTGGCTTTGTACCCTACAAATGGACAAATATTTCTATATGATGATAATATTGTAAATGTATTGAATAATCTAAATTTAAACACTAACGTATCGGATGGTGTGAATAGATTAAAATACGCAACTAAATGAGTATAAAAGCTACCATATTATCCATAGTACAAAAGTTGCAAACTATTGAGGTGCAAAACCAAGATGGAGCAGATACTTTGTTACATACTAGAATATGGAATAACGACATTGAAGATTTAAGAAATGGCAATCTTACTTTTCCTTTGCCAGCCGTTATGGTTGAAACAATATTAGAAAATAATATTATGATTGGTAATTATAATAGTGGCAAAGATGCTACTATTAAAATTCATATCATTCACGAAAATTACAATAATGAAGGTGGCTTGGATGCTAATTTATTAGTGTTTGACTTACGAGATAAAATACTTGGCATAATGGCTAAATTTACTCCTGAAAGTGCAAGTACATTATCTTATGTAACTGAATATTTAGACCTTAACTCCGATAACCTTTACCATTACATAATTGATTTTAAAACTCATATTATTGAAAACTTAGATGCTATATTAGATAGTAATTATGGTGGTACAATACAACAAACAATTACTAATCCTACTTTACAACTTGATAAGGTAATAACAAAAACATTATAATGACTTACGATATTGCAAACGAAATAGAGTTAAAAAGACGCGCTGGTTATAGTTGGGATTTAGTTTTCACAGTACCTAGTATATTGACATTGGTAAGTGGTTCAAAGGCAAATTTTACCATCTTTAAAAATGGTGAAACAATATTTACCAAAGGCTATTCAAATATAACTATTGTAGGGCAAAATATTACCATTACAGCAATACCAACAGATACTGAAGGTAAGCAAGGTAATTACAATTGGAAGTTGGATGGATATATTAGTGGGAACAAAATATTATTAGGTAGTGGTAATTTTATATTAGAATAGTGGCTGAGCAATTAAACATATTACTAGAAGATACAATATTATTAGAAATACAAACTAATGATGTTATCCCAATTAATGCAATTGGCAATGTTACTTTAGTTACTGGTCCACAAGGTCCAATAGGTGCTACTGGTGCGCAAGGCATACAAGGTATTCAAGGAGTGCAAGGAGTGCAAGGAGATAGTGCCTATCAAGTAGCAGTTAGTCATGGTTTTAGTGGCACAGAGCAAGATTGGCTAAATAGTTTAATCGGTGCAGATGGCAATACAATATTATTTGGCAACATAGCACCTACAAATTCGCAAGGGGTTGATGATAATTTTTATATAGATTTAATTACTTGGAATTTCTACCAAAAAAAAGTTGGGAGTTGGGCATTACAAGGCAAAATTAAAGGTGATAATGGAACGAACGGAACAAATGGCACTAATGGCACTAATGGAACAAATGGCACTAACGGAACGAATGGAGTTGGGATAGTATCAATTATTAGAACTAGTGGAACAGGTGCAGCAGGGACTACCGACACTTACACAATAACTTATACCAATGCAACCACATCAACTTTCAATGTAGTTAATGGTGCGAATGGTGCGCAAGGCATTCAAGGCATACAAGGCATACAAGGTGCAACGGGTGCGACAGGTGCAAATGGCACTAACGGTGTTGGAGTGCCAACAGGTGGAACAGCAGGGCAGATATTAACTAAGATAGATGCTACAAACTATAATACACAATGGATTGATGAAGCACCAGCAGCATCTTTTACATCTACAATTAAACATAAAGTAAAACTAGGTTTAGCTATTGCTAAAGGGCAAGCGGTGTATGTATCATCTGCGGATGGTACTAATATGGTTGTAAGTAAGGCTTCTAATACAAGTGAAGCCACATCAAGTAAGACAATGGGATTGCTTGAAACAGGGGGAAGTACAAATGCACAAGTAAATGTAGTTACAGAGGGATTACTTACAGGATTAAATACATCAACTGCGGTTATTGGTGATCCAGTTTGGTTAGGAGTAAATGGAGATTTAATTTATGGACTTACAAACAAACCATACGCACCTGCTCACTTAGTTTTCATTGGGGTAGTAACTAGAGTAAACTCTAGCAATGGAGAGATATTTGTAAAGGTGCAAAATGGCTTTGAATTAAAAGAGATTCACGATGTGGATTTGATAACTAATACTCCAACTAACAACCAATTATTAGCTTACAATAGTACAAGTGGTTTATGGAAAAATAAAAGTGTTACATTAGCTGATATTTTAGCAACAGGTAGTGCTACTAATAACCTAGCTTTTTATAGTAATAATAATAGTTCTTATATTGAAGTACATGATAATTATATAGACTTAGTAAGAGGTGATAGGGAGATATTTATTGATGATAGTCAGATACTTATTAATGAAGGTGGGGCTGGTTCACAAATACAGTTAAATGGTGGCGATATTCTTTTAGATTTTGCAGGTTATTTTAAAGCAAATGGTGATGAAGTAATAGTTACATCATCTTTAAATACAGCTTTAACAACTAAGCAAAACACATTATCATTAACAACAACAGGAACAAGTGGTGCAGCTACATTAGTTGGTGCTACATTGAACATTCCACAGTATAGCGGTGGCGGTGATTACCTTAGTGTATTAACAGCGGCTGAAATAGCAATTACAACAACTGCAACTGCAACTATTGGAAGACAACATTTAATTAGCGGAACGAGTGCGGATTACACCATTACACTACCTGCTGCAAGTGGAAATACAGGTAAGTTTATTGGGTTTAGAATAGATTTAAGTGCAACTAGATTATTCACCATTAAAGGCAATGGTGCGGAGTTAATAGATGGTTTGAATACTCGAATAATGTGGAAAGGCGAAAGTGCAATATTATATTGTGATGGTACTGGATGGAAGAAGATTGCAGGGTTAAGTATTCCAATGAAGTGTATTATATTTTTAAATGCAACGCAATCAACATTATTCCCAACATCTACTGCTATTAAAGTCCCTTTAAATGCAACATATGTAAACAATACTGGTTTTATGGCAAATCTAGCCAATAATAGGATAGATTTTAAAAGAAAAGGAGAATATATTTTATACGGAGCTGTTGAATTTAATAATTTATCTGTAAACAGTCCAAGATGTTTAACGCAAATAAATCTAACTGGTACTGTTGTAGCTAATGCAGAATGTAGTGGTTTAAGTACTGGATATCCAACACCATTTGCCACAACATCTATTACAGTTGCAACTACTGATAATCTATCTTTATTTGGTTACCAAAATAGCGGAGTAACTCAAGGAGCATGGGGCAATATTGGACAGATAGTAACATTTATAGGAGTAACAGAAATAATAACATGGTAAAATAAAAAAAAATGGCTAAATATACACAAATAGAACCAATAACAATACCTACTAAGGGAGTAGGTAAATATATTACAATAGATGCACAATCATTTACATTAGGAGCAGATGCAGTTAATCTATATTGGCGAATATTAGAAAATGTTGAATTAAATAGTGGCGCACCATTGGAAGGTAAGGAATTATTAAATGATACTTTAATAATGGCTAACGAAGATTTAGCCAGTTGGGGTGCTGATGACAATGTAGCTATTGACTTTGTAATTAATACTTTAAATCTAACTAAAAAATAAAATGAAAAAAGAAAAACATTTCATGCAGTCCAAGACCATCATATTTAACTTCGTATTTTTAGCACTAGCAATGTTTGATAGATCATTCTTTGAAACATTGGGAGTAGCACAGGAAGCCATCCCAAAGATAGAAGTGATATTGGTAAAAATATGCGCAATAGGTAACTTAGCTTTAAGATATTTTGGAGATGGAACGCAAATTAAAAAGATTACAGGCGATGATCAAGAAACTAAATCTTTAGTAATGGTGATGGCATTTATATTAGCTTTGTAATTATGACAACTTTAGAAATAAACGATGCTGTAATAGACGCAATAGGAGAGCAATATCCTGACAAAGGACTATTTGATAAGCATTTCAACATTGCTTTGCATAGAGTGCCTAAAAATGCACCAAAAGACCTTATAATAAGTATAATGGTAACATATATGCAAAGTATGCTAAATGATTATGCAAATACTACTGCAAAGACAAAAGGCGGTAAGGTAGCAAGGTTGATAGCAAGATTATATCCAATACTTTCAATATTTAAAAGATGATTAAGACAACAACACCGGCGCAAACACCACTATTTACATTGGTAGATAAGCCAAGTATGGATAAGATAAATAAACTGCATCCATTTGTACGCAATGAAGTTAAGGTAATTATACAAGAGTGCAATACATTATTGACTGGCAAAGCAAAGGTAAGAATTGCGCAAGGTTTTAGAACATTTGCAGAACAAGATGCACTATTTGCACAAAGACCAAAAGTAACTAACAGTCGTGGTGGTCAATCAATCCACAACTTCGGTTTCGCAGTGGACATAGTATTAATAATAGACGGTAAAGAAGCTAGTTGGGATGTAAAAACAGATTGGGATGGAGACAAGAAAAGTGATTGGATGGAGTGTGTGAATGTGTTTAAAAAGCATGGATGGAATTGGGGCGGTGATTGGCAATCATTTAAAGACATGCCACATTTCGATAAGACAGGATTTGGAGATTGGAGAGCATTAAGCAAATATAAGCGAGATGCAAATGGCTATATTATAGTTTAGGTTAGTATTTTTCATAGTTTATAAGCAATTAAGCGTGCCAATTGGTGCGCTTTTTTGTTGTATTTTAAAAAATAATAGCCTTGCTAGTAAAGGGTTTCAGCGAATTTTAAAAAATATTTTAAAAAAAGTTGGTAAAATATTAAATTATCTAAATATATATTATTAATATTGCATTATAAAAGTAATGAAAAAAATGAAAACACAAACATTAAACCAAGCAATCAAATCTAATCCTTATCTAAAACTATCTAACTGCACAGATTTATCAGATGTTGAAAGTGCAATTGACGATTTAAGAATTTTAGATAATATTTACGGAGAAAATAATAAAACTTTACTAAAATTATGGGCAAGGTTTTTAGACAAAAAAAATAAAATAGAAAAGATTTTAAACTAAAAAAATAAGGGGTGCGACTTTAACGCACAATTTTATAAACCTTAAAAAAAAAAAAATCATGACACAAAAAGAATTACAAACACAAATCAAATGCAATTCACAAGTAACAAGTTTATTAGTTGCAAAACCAAAACAACACATTTGCAATGCACTTTCATTAGGCAGAGTATTCCCAACCACTAAAGCACAGGCAATGCGAGTGTATAGTAGGGGTTCATTTGATGTATTATACCTATTAGATGTTGATACTTTAATTGAGCCATTTTTAAACAAACATGGCTTTGCTGGTGATTACAATCTAACTAAGTCAAAGCATTTTTGTAGATTAAATAATTTTGCTGATTTTAAAAAAGCATTAAAATTAGAGTATAACTTTTAATTATAGCATATAAATAAAATAAATACAAATAAATAAATATATATTATTATATTTGTAAAAATTAAAAAACATGAGTAAAAAATTAGGAAGACCAACAAAGTACAAAAAA
>Ga0209400_1000469_pt1 | contig 35243 bp, 49 predicted proteins | sample M_130807_EF_Meta_FD_187313 | JGI IMG/M metagenome (GOLD analysis project Ga0209400, IMG submission 187313) | Freshwater microbial communities from Lake Montjoie, Canada to study carbon cycling - M_130807_EF_MetaG (SPAdes) (version 2) | ecosystem: Environmental > Aquatic > Freshwater > Lake... | reverse complement strand
CGTTTACTGACCAGACTGCGTAGGTGCCGCTGCCCGTGTGACTATTTACGTCGACCACCAGCACACCCGTCGTCGAGTCGTAGCTGGTGACCGCTGCGTGCATATGGTTGCTCGCATTAAAAACGATAGTGATGTCCTGCGTGGGGGTGTAGGCGAGGCCCGTGCCAACGGTAAAGGTTTTGGCTCCGTTGCCAATCGTGTTCGAGGTCGTCGAGCTGGTCAGGTAGCGGTCGCCAACTTGAGAGAGTCTCGCAAGTTCTTCAAGAGTAGCTGTTCCAGTAGAATCTGAAAACGTAAGAAAGCCGTTGTCGTTTTTTACAAAAACAATTCCATCTGGCCCCGTTAAAGAAAGTTGTCCTGATGGACTAGAGCCATTGCCTATCGTCACAGTATTAAGCGCGCTTAACTCTAGCACGTTCCCCGCTGCCTGCCCGACATCACGATACGCTGCGGTGCCGAGGCCGGTCGCACCACCACCAGAATCGACACCACCACCCGCACCACGTGCCGCAACCAGCATCCACTGCTTTGACTTTTTAGAGGGCGGCTGGGTGGGGTTCTCGATGAGGGCGATGTAGGAGGAGCCGTTGCTGCTGACGTAATCGAAAGGCTTGTATTTCTCTCCAGGCTCGTAGGCTCCGCGAGGGTTGAAAGATTGGGGGGCGGCGGCCTGCGCTTCCGGCTTGGCGAACTCAGTCTTGAGCGCGGCGAGTTGAGCGGGAAAATTGGCCTCAATTTCCGTCATGCGCTGCGCGATTTCGGCGGCGGCGATGTTTGCGGCCCCGGTGGTTTTTGCGGCCATTTCGCGCACCGTCTCCATCTCGCTGCGAACGGCGGAAAGCTCAACGGGCAACGCCTGCGCGATGCCGTCAATGCGCTGGCTGAGTGCGCCTGCCGTCTCGGTGGTGTGTTGCGCCAACTTTTCCGCAACGCTTTGAACGGCCTCGTGAAACTGCGTCTGAATAACCGCCGCCTGCTTTCCGCCTTTGGTCTCTAGCGTCTGGATACGCTTCAGCGACTCGGCCAAACAGCGCGCCAGCTTAATTTCGCGGGCGTGCGATTCGCTTAGGCACTCGGCAAACTTCGTGAGTTGTGGATTCATTTAGCGGTGTCGGTGAAACCAGAAAGCAAGTCGTTAAAAATCACGTTGCCGCCGATGTCGCGGCCTAGCTTGCGGACGCCGGCGGTGTTGCGGTGATCGAGACCCTTGGCCAGGTCGAGGTGGGCTTGCATGGCGGCGGGCGTGGTAGCCGAGGGCTCGGGCGGCAGAGCAGAGACGGCCTGCGCGACTCGGTTGGCGGATTCCTGCGCCATGCCGGCGGATACCATAAGCACCGATGCAGAATCAGCGGTGAGGTCACCAGCGCGAAGGTTCTCCAAGATGGAGAGCACGGCTGTGATCTGTGCGCCGTTGAGCGGTGCGAGCTCGGCGGATACGTCGGGGAACGATTCGACTCCACCGACGACTGCGCCCACTGCACCCACTGCGCTACCACCAGAATTGATCTGCGATGCCTCGGCGGCGGCTGCACCGACCTGCGAGCCAGATGCAGCTGCGGCGGAAGGCGTGGAGGGCAACGAGGAAGTGGTAAGGCGGATGGCGGTCTCTGGCACGCCGTAGCGGGTGGCAAGCTCCGAGACTTTCGCGGCCTCGATGGCGAGTTGCTCAAGCGTGTCCTCGTAGTCGTAGCCATTCTCGGCGGCGATCTGCTGGCCGGATTTGATGCCCTGGCGGTTCTCGTTGAGGTTGGCGGTGGACTCGCGGCCCACGTCAATCGACATCCGAGCGGGCCAACGCCACTCACCACGAAGAGCGCGGCGGAGGGCTTGCACTTCGGTCTCGCCAGCTTTCGCGGGCGGGGCGGGGATTTCGCCTTCGGCAATGGCGATCAGGATCACGTCGTTCTTGATTGGGTCCAGAACTTTGTCGGAAAGCACGCCACGGTGGCGATCCCAGACGCGATCCGCCTGCGCGAACTCGGCGCGGACGTTCGGGCCTTTGTAGCCTTGGGTGCCGAAGAGCACGCCACCGGGGATGCCGAGGCCCATGGCAATCTCGTCCATCAGATGCTCGACGAAGCCGGTGAAAGCGGAGGACGGGCGCGACGGCATCACCTCCACCTTGTCAGAGGTGTTGAAATATTTGATCATGCCCATCTCGGACAACTCGTCCTTGCGCTGCTGCCCGTTTTCGAGGGTGAGCGACGGCGCTGCGCTGAAGGCTTGGCGCGGCGAGGCGGACCCACGCTCGTTGAAGACCAGCGCGGCTTGCTGGGAGGCAAAGCGCACGCCGACCTGCTCGGCATCAAGGATGCCCTTGAGCATTCGGGCGGTGTTGATGACGGCGTGAAACTCGGTCACGCCGCGGTATTGGTCGGCGCGGAAAGGATCAAAGTAGTGGCAGAAAGCGCGGGCGGGGACGTCCTCGGGGTTTGAGTAGGAGCCGTTGCGGTCGCGCTGAAACACTCGGTAGGCGACAGGCTTTCCAAAATCATCGACCACGATGCCGTCGATGTATTTGTCGAAGTTCGAGATCTCGGCGGGGTTGCCGATGAGGTCGGCGGGGACGAGCTGGAGGCGGAGGCCATCAGCGGTCTTGCGAAGGGCGAAGCCGCAGTCGCCGTCCACAGGCCGCATTTGCAGCGCCATGCCAATCAACTGGCGGAAGGAGTGGCGCCCGGTGACGTCGGCTTTCTTGCACCAGGCGTGGAAGTAGTCGGCGATGGCGCGGTCGTAGTCACGGTCACCAGTGGCGGGGCTCCACTCATTGGGCGTGCAGTTGAGAGCGAACTTCTCAGGAACGCCAGCGATGGCGGAGAAATTGGCGATGAGGTCGCGGGCCTCGAACATCATCACCTTGCGCTCGCGGCTCGTCTTCGGGCTCTCGCTCGGTGCTTCGTTGGTGCGGGGATTGAAGAGGCGATTGGCTTGCGCAGCTTGATACTCAAAAAGGTGCTTCTCGATGCGGGAGCGCAGACGCTGCGTCGCCCAAGCTGGTGCAATGGCACCGAGAGCGCGCTCGAAAGCGTTCTGATTCTGCACGAGGCCAGCGATGTCGGGACGTTCCATGGTTACCAGGTGTTCGGGCTGTTAAAACTCACGAAGGTCGTCTCGGCGGTGGTGCCGCTGGCGATGTCAATCGCGGCCTGGAGCTGGCCCACCATGTCCTTTACCTCGTTCAGATTGGCGCGGGTGAGGCTGCGCCCGTTGAGCGAGTAGCTCTGGTTGGTCAGGATGGCGGACAAGCAGGCGACGGCCTGCGTTTTCAGCGTGGTGAGCGTCGCCGAATCGAGACCGATAAAAGGGTTTGCCATCGCCATATTAAAAAGGGCGGTTCGTAAAACTTTACGGGGCGGGGCGGATATGTCCCAAATCTCCCTTTGCATGATCGTCGGCAACGAGGCGGCGCATATCCTTGCCTGCCTCAACTCTTTCGGCCCAGCCTTCGACCAGCTCTCGCTGGTGCGGGCCTGCGGAAACCGCGCAGCCGATGACACCGCAGCGACCGCGGCGGACTGGTGCGCGGCGAATGGAAAGAAGTTCGTGTTTTCTGAATATAAAAACGGACCCAGCGCGGCGGACTGGGACCACGTGGACTCCTTTGCTGCGGCGCGTAACGCCAGCTTCGCGCAGGCCAGCGGAGACTGGCTCATGTGGTGCGACGCCGACGACGTGGCGGTGGGCATCGAGGGCGTGCGGGCCTGCGTGCAGACCACCGACGCCGACCTTCTGCTGTTTCCTTACGACGTGCCGGGGACGAACAAGTCGCCAATGCGGGAGCGGTTAATTTCGCGCAAGATCTGGGATGCGGGGCGGCGCTGGGTTTATGCGGTGCATGAAAACTTCTGCTGCGAGCCAACCGACCGCCGGCATAATTTCGCAACGCCGGTCTGGCGCCACGCGCCGGTGGCGGAGAAGCCGATGAGCCATGCGCGCAACCTGCGCATCCTGAGCAACCAGCTGCGCGATGCCGCCAGCCAGCTTTTCTACGTTCACCAGGAGCACTACTACGCAAAGTCAAAAGCGAAGGCGCGGGAGTTTGGCGAGATCGCGCTCTTGATGCCCAACCTCCACGAATCGTTCCGGTTTGAGATCTTGATGAACCTTGGCCGCATGGCCGAGACGCCGCAGCAATCGCTGCCTTGGCTTGGTCAGGCTTTTGCCGAAAACCCGCACCTGCGCGAACCGCTGGCTGCGCTGATCGCGGCCAACCTTGAGCTCGGAAACCACCAGCGGGCGGCGGACTGCGTGCAGGCGATGCTCGCGCTGCCCGAGCCACCGGCCCACCGCCGGCCTTGGTCTTACGAGGCCAAATGGTATGGGTGGGCGGGGCTGGATCTGGCCGAGCGCATTGCCCGGCTCAATGGCCGCGAGCCGGAGAAGCGGGAGGGCGTGCGGATCTCGCTGCTTCACGCCACGCGGGGGCGGGCCCAGGCGGCGTGGGAGTGCCGCGAGCGTTGGCTCGGCATGGCGGCGAATCCGGCAGCGGTGGAGCATATCCTCGCGGTGGATTCCGACGATGCGTCGAGCGTCGAGCTGGCAAAGCAGTTCCGCAGCGTGGTGGTCGAGCCCGGCTCCTGCGTGCGGGCATGGAACGCAGCGGCAAAGGTGGCGGTTGGGGACGTGCTGGTGCAGCTCTCCGATGACTGGATTTCCTCCTACGGCTGGGACACCGCAATCCTCGCCGAGATCGGCGACACCTCGCGCTCTGCGGTGCTGGCCGTCAGCGACGGCAACCGCACCGACTCGCTGCTCTGCATGGCCATCTTGACCCGCGCCCGCCTCGAGCGGCAGGAAGGCGGCACGCTGTTCTCGCCTGAGTATTTGTCGGTGTATTCTGACAACGAGTTCTCGCACCGAGCCTGGCGGGATGGCGTGGTGATTGATGCCCGCGAGCGGCTCAAGTTCCGCCACGTTCACCCGTTCTTCGACTCGTCGGTGCCGATGGATGCGACCTACAAGGCTAGCAACGCAGCCGAGCGTTATGACCAAGGGCGGGCGGTGTTTGAGGTCAGGAATCCTGACGCTGTGTAAAGGGCAGCAACCGATTCATCGCATCCTGCCGCTTGGCGCAGCCGCACTTTGATTTGTCGAGGCCGATGATCTTGCCGATGGGCTCGGCGAACTTGGCCACAAGGTCGCCCAGACCGCGCATAGGCGCGGCAGCGACTGCCTCGGGCGTGCATTGGCCGTAAGTGCTCCAACGGTTAATTGCGCACCTTGAGCACTTGTCCGCTGGATCTGGACGAGGATTGCACGGAGTTTGGCAATCCTTGCAGATGTCTTGGCGGACTTGGATTACACCGTTAGGGATCATGGGCAGGCGGTGCCGTCGCAGACGGTGCGGATATTGGCAACGGTCGTTTCCCCGTCAGTCGCGGGAACGGCTAGTTCGTAGTATTTCCACGGTGCGGTTCCAGTGCTGCCGATGAGTGGATAGGTGCGGGTCACGCCATCGACGTAACCGAGCGGAGTCGTGCCTATGGGCTGCGCGTTGTCGGCGTATTCGGTTTCGGTTCCGAAGTGGGCAGCGAGCAACACGGTGCCGCCTTGCTCCCCGCCGCCACCTGAGAGCGTGATGGTCGGGTTGGTTTTGTAGCCGGATCCAGCCGCGCCCAGAGTGATGCCCGTGATGACGCCACCTGACACGGTGGCGGTAGCTGTTGCGCCGGAGCCACCGCCTCCGGTAATGGCGACCGTGGGGGGGCTGGTAAAGCCGGTGCCGCCGTGGACGACTTCGATGGAGGTGAGTGCGTGGCCTGCATCAACGACTTCGCGCTTTACCCACTTGCCGCCAAGCGTGGTGCCGTCCCAAACCGCGCACTTGGCAGTCTCGGTGCCAAGGTGGATAATTAAATCGGCGGCGGTTGGGCCGGTTACTTTGGGCGTAATTGTAAGCGAAGGTGCGCTGGTATATTTCGTGCCGCCCGTGCCCATCGTAACCGTAGCAATGCCGCCTTGTGAATCAACCGTGCAAGTAGCCGTCGCTGTCGTGCCAGCGGGTGAACCGCCAGGTGCGGAAAACTCAAGCGTCGGCAGATAGTTGCCTGCGTTGCCGCCCGCAATGCTGGCTACTTCGCCCGTAACCGCGAGGGTCGCAATCCACCCCGTCGAAGTAGTGCCGCCACCTGTTGCGGTTTCTAAGGTAACCGTTGGCCGGAAGTCGCCCGCTGTGCCTACGTTAATTCCGGTGACCACGCCGCCCGTAACAACTGCGGTGCCGGTGGCGCGAACGCGGGGTGCGGTGACGTTGGTAAAAGCAACAGTTGGTGCGGAGGTGTAGCCAGAGCCACCGCTCGTAATCGTCACGCCCGTGACTGCACCAGATGAATTGATAATTGCGATTGCCGCCGCGCCCGTTCCACCTCCTCCCGAGAATGTGATGAGGGGAATGTAGCCCGCGCCTGGATTGAGAATTGATAGGCTGGCAACCGTGCCATCGCTTGCCATCACTGCAGTCGCGGCGGCATTAGTGCCTAGAGGTGAAGTGGAGATGGTGACTGTTGGCCGGTAAACGCCGCGTGCGTAAACCTCGACGGACGTGACCGCAACGCCCGCCTCTGCGATGAACCGCTCTAACCACGAGGCGCGGAGGTTTTTGCCGGTGTTGACCTGCGGGATTTTGAAGCGGAGGCGGTAACGGCTTTCACGGATGGAACGGGTAAACCCGTCCGTTGATGTATCCGCAAAACTTCCCGCCGTTTCGGTCCATGTATTCGGCCATGCAGGAAGCGCGGCGGCTGTCGCTGCGTTTAAGTCCGATGCGTTAACCTCACTTAAATACGAAGTGACTGAAGTTGAACCGGAGCAATCCGTGCCCCAGCAAACGCCGACAGATGCGCCTGGCGCCGCGCACTCGTCAACACATCCCGCGCTCCGGCAATTACCAGCATTAACTGGCGGGTCTGGGCCTGTAATTGTCCATGAGCCATCTGAGTTCTGCGTCCCTGAAACGCCTCCGGCTAGACTAAGTGACCCCGTGTAAGTTATTAGACCTGTGCTAAAGGTGGATAGCGCGGTTGATGTATATGAGTTTGAACCTGGGCATCCCGTGCCCGTGCCAGTCGTGCTACTTTGCTTGTAGTAGGAACCGGCATCATAATAACCGACATCCGCTTTCGTCTTGCTCGCACTCCGCGAATCCCACTCCATCGTCGCGGTCGGGCAAGTGCAACACTCCGAACATTGTGATGCGATACTCATGATTCCCAGATAGCGGTGCCGTTGCAGAGGTAGAGCGTCTGATTGGTATTTAAAATCGAGGTGACCGAGGTGAACGCGCCGCTGGCAAAGGTCCAGCCTCCGATGGTCTTGTATTTGTTAGTCACGGTATCTGCGGTGGCTGTGGCGACGTTCTGCACGATCACGGCGGTGATGATTCCAGCACCGTCAATCGTGGCCTTGATCTCAATCACGCCAACTGAGCCGGTGACGGTCAGAGTCGGGCGCGGAAATGTGCCAAGGGAAACGCCACCGATGGTTGGCACAAAATTATTCACCAGTCCGGGGTTGATGCTGATCTTGGCGGTGCCGGATTCAACTGTGCCGGTTAGGAACCAAGGCGGGATGCGGTTCTTAATGCTGCTCTTGTCAAGGCCGATCAGTATGTTGTTCTCGGAGCGCGTGATGATAAGCCCGGTGCCAGCCTCTAGCGGAGGGTTGGCGTCAATGATCTCATTGACCTTTTGCCCAATCGTCGCAAACGGACCAAGGACGGAAACCAGCTTTTGAATCTTTTTCATTTGGCTTTCACTTGAACCGTGCGGCGCTCGTAAAAGTTGCCTTCCCAACGGTTAAGAGTTTGGGCTTCGGCGGTAATGGAGAATTGACCGTTAGTATCGCGGTCTCCGGTTACTTTTGCAATGTAGGTCGAAATTGTGAAATTGGTCGAGGTGGTAAGCTCTACGCCAGAAAGCAGCGGTGCGGTGTTGTCGGCTGAAAAAGTGACGACTGTGGCATTTGCTAGGCTTGGAATGCTGGCTGAGCTATTGATCAAGAAATACTCCATCGTGATCTTGGCCAAGCTGCTTGCGTTGATTGGATCTCGGATGTTTTGATAGCCTGGGAATTGCGCTGCGATGGTCGTGTATTCCACGCGCTCCGCCGGCGTAATTGCGTAGTAACGGCTCCACTGGTGCTGGCCACCACCGATGGGTTTAAAATCAGACTCTCGCACCAGGACGAAATTGGTGTAGCCAGCGCCGGTGTAGGCGGAACTCATCGCCAACGCAGACCAGCTGGAGATGTCCTGCTGAAAGGTCTGGCGGAATAAAACCTTGTCGGTAACACCGGGAAACGGTGCTTGCCACTCCATCGGGCCAACGGTGGCGACGGCAGTAAAGGCCACGCCGGCGCCGGGGTAAAAGGTAACGGAGGTAACGCTCATTTTATTTTTTGTGGGGAAAGGGTGTCGGTGTTAAGAATTCGGAGTTGAGTCTTAATTTCCAGTAACTCTTTTTCCATTGCCGCGTTGGGGTTGGCATCGGAGATGCGGGAGCCGAGAAGATTCTCGTTGGTGGTAATTCTGGAACGTGTCTGGTCAAGCTCACTGCGGATACGACGGCCTTTTCCAAGTGGATCTTCGCCCAACATTGAAGAAATGCCTCCGATGGAATCCATTTTTACTGAGCTAATTCCTCCTGAATTGTAAATGCCTCCTGTTTTTATTCCAGACGCAAGCTCCTCACGCGCCCGCTGCTCGGCGTCCGCAAGGTCAAGGGCGCTGGCACGATCTCGTTCAAGTTGGGTGGCGCGAGCACGAGCAACGCCGCCAATGTTGCGCTTGCCTGAGACGACATCGGCCATGGACGGCAAGAGCGATGCCTTGGCCTGCGCAGCCAGCGTCTGCTCAATGGTCGTCTTTTGCTCTTTAAGTTTCGTTACCTGGGCATTAAGTTCGTCGGTGTGTTTTTGTTCGGCGGCGGCACGTTTATCAGATTGCTCCCGCTCTAGTTTAGCCAAATTATGCTTTTCTTGTTCAAGCGCTAATCCGGCCTTTGCTTGATCAACACTACCTTCTTGAGATTCATTTACATCTAGCTCTAAGTCGTATACCTTCGATTTTGCGGCCAGTATTTGCTGTTCAAGAGTAAGTGTTTCATTAAGCGCATCTTCGCGCACTTTGTCGGTTGCTTTGGTAATTGCGTCAATCTCCTTTGCGTCTTCCTTTTCTTTCTTTGCCGCAGCGTCCTTAATTTCTGTTTGTGCGGATATTATTCCTCTTGAGGCTTTACCCATTTTGTCTCGGTTATCCGCAGCATCTGCGGCCATTGCATCGTTTTCCGCGCTTATTTTGGCGATGCCTGCAATCGTTCCAAGTATAGTGCCTTTTTGAAGAATCTGTTCCTTCATAATTGAAGCCACTTGAGAAAAATTAAGGGTCTTTCTTACTTTAGCTACTGCTTCTGTTGATATAACTTCCCTTTTAAGCAATACAATTCGTTTTTCTGGGTCGTCGCCTCCTTGTTTTTTAAAAGCCAGTTGAGCTAATTCATCCGCCGCAGCCTTGGAGGTCTCAACAAGTTTAAGCAGCGCAGACTCCTGTGCCTTGCTAAAGCCTATGACAAAGCGGGCTAGACCTTCAGCGATGCTTTCAAGATTAAGACCCATCGCAGTTGCAAGGGTAGTGCCGAGCGTCTTAAAATTGCCCAGCTTGCCAGCCGCACCGCCCACCACTTTACCAATCGAGCCCTGCGCCTGCGACAAACCCTTTTCAAACGGAGTGATGTCGAGCCCGAGGCGTGCTTTGATTTCTGAGAAGAAGGCCATGGGTAAAAGTTAAGCGGCAGCGGGGCGGTTGATCTCTTCGAGCCAGTCGCTCATCACCTTGTCGGATGGCGACGAATCCTTAAACTCACCCTCGGCTTCGTTGGCCCGGATGGCTTTGAGATATTGGAAAATGCGGGCGAGCGGGGAGCGAGCCCAGACCTCGCCGGTGGCGGGATCGTGGGGACCGAGCGCAGAAGCCAGCCTGGTGAGCATGGAGGCCATGAAGCACACGCCGAGGGGCCGGCGGTCGGACTTGCTGCCCTTTGGCGCGTCTTGGAATGCGTCGGCCATGTAGGAGTCAATTTGCGTGCCGCACTCCGCCAGCGGGTCCACGGCTTTGATTTGAGCCACTCTCTGGATCAGCTTGCGGCGCTGATACCACTTGCGAAGCCGACTGCCCTTATTCTCGACCGAGAGCACCCAGAGAAACTGCATCACGTCCACGGCCTCGGGGTAGGCGTCGCCGGCGACGTAGGGATTTCCGAGACCTTGCAGCATCAGCATATCGCCGAGGGTCATCTGGCGGATGCGCTCGCCGCAGACCACCGAACTCCACTCAATGAACGCCTGCTCGCGCAGCGCGTTCTCCCTCGCCTGCATTGCGTGCCAGCGAGGGAAGTATTTTTCAGCCCATAGAGCGGTGGAGTCCACGGGGTTTCACGCCCTTAAACGGATTCGCGGAAGGTAATATCGACCATCTTAAAACCGTTCTGGGACTCGGGCTTCGAGACCTCGGTGATAAAGAAGGTCACCGAATTCGCAGCGAACTGGTCGCCTGCTGCCGGATAGGACGTGGAGGTGGTGGCGAGCTGGAGCGAAGCCGAGCCGGTGATCGGCTGGCGGATGCCAACTGCACCATTAGGCGCGCCGACCTCATCCTGGCGGTCGATGACTTGCAGTCCGGTGGAGGTGGAGAAGCTGTTGGCGATGTAGCCAACTGCGCTCAAAGTAAGAACGCGGGAGCCGTAGGGAAGAGTAGCGGTGGTAAGATATGGGATGGCCATGTTACCCATGGCCGATTCGTAAAAAATCAGACCAGCGTGCCGGAGGTTGGCACGGTGTAGCCGGAGCCGAGCAGACCGATGGGGAGGCGATAGGAAACGGTCGAAGTGTCTTCGCGAGTCTCTTCGGTGACCTCGTGGCTTTCGCCCGACTCCACGATGTCGAGCGGCTCGAAGAGCGTGACCACCGGAGAGACAAACGACTGCGCCTCGCGGCTCATCAGGTAGCGCACGCGTTGGAGGATGAGATCGTGCTGCGCGGCCCCGTCGCCTGCGCGGTCGGAGACGATGGCAATGTCCACCCCAACCTCAAAATGGTTGAAGAAGAACGCGCCGTTGGCAGATGCCATCTGCTCGCTGGCGCGGCTGACGCCGGTGACCGTGACATCAATGCGCGGGGCGACCGCAGCGATGTCGCTGCGGTTGGTGCGGATGGCGGCGGTGGGGACGTAGTTTTGACCGGCGGCAAGGACGGTTTTCACGGCGTCCTTTACCATGTCGGTAATGTCGTATTGGGTGGGCATAAATTATTCGGAATTAAAGGATCTGCGGCGAGTCAGGATCTTGCCGGTGGAGGCAAAGGATTTGAGCAAGCGCTGGATTTCGGCGGTGAGTTTCTTTCCTCGAATTGCAATGGCCATATTGGCTGCTCCCTGTGCGCCAGGAACATGTGATCTTCCGCCTAGAGTGACGGCAAAAGTTTCTCCGCTACCCTCTTCTGAATATGAACCAAGATCACCATGTCGCTTTACCCAAGGAGGTATGCGCTTCATGCCTAAAATCATGGCTGCGGCATTAAATGTGGCCTTGGCAGCTCCAACATTATAAATGAGGTCCGCCAAATATCGTGAATAAACCTCGTTTGGAACCATAAGCTTCTCCTTCGCCACCCATCGTCCGACGTTGTTGTCCGCTCTGCCGTAGGACTTGTCGCCCATCTTGTAGTGGTTCGGCGGGCGTCCGCGCTTATCCATCTTACTGCGATGAAATTTGCTTAATTCTCCGGTTGTAAAAGCAACTTTATCCCAATCAATCAGGTATGGCTTCTTTGTGCCTTTCTTGAAGAACTGCTGCCGGATTTGAGTGGCGCCGCCAAACGTATCAACGACGAACTGGAGGTAGTTTTCCTCGGCGTGTCCCGCGATCTGCGCAAGGTCATGCGTGATAAGTTTTTTCCCTGCCTCAAAGTCAGCGCTATTTCCAAGGCTTTTTCCGTAATTACCTTTTGCAAATGGTGGCGTGAGCTTCATGAACTCGCCGATAAAAAGCCGTGCCTCTTCTCGGATTAACTCGGTAGAATTGGCTCGTAGCTCACGCACCGCCCGCTGCGCGGCCATGCGAAACTCGGCTGTATTGAGGTCAATATTCAGATTCACGCGAGGCGCTTGTTGAGCGTGCAGTCGTAGGCTTGCAGATCCGGCTTGAAGTCGGTGATGCGGTAGGTGGTCGAGTCGAAGGGGCGGTAAACCAGCGCGTTGATCGTGGGGGTGTAAACGCCCCGGCTGAATGCCAGGCTGACGGTCGCATCGGTGCGGTTGCCGACGATCTCAAAACCGAACTGCTGGTCGGTTTGGCCAAACACGCCAGAGTAAGTCACGCCACCGACGACGAAGGCTTCTCCGGAATAGGTGGTGGAGCAGATGGCCGCCATGTCGGTCTCTAGTTGGGTAAGGTCGAAGTCGCTCATAGTCGTGCGTAGATACAATTAGCCGCATTGTTGAATATCCGCTTCATGCCGTGGCTGGCGGCGTGGGCATCGAACGGAGCGATGTCGCTGCCGTTGTGCTCCACGCAAACCAGCCGCACGCCGAAAACGGATAAATCGAATTGGCGGAAGATCAGGAGGTCCAATCCTTCGGCGTCGATGCTCAGAAAATCCACCCGCGAAAGTTCGGCGCGCTTGAGCAGGCTTGCGACGGTCACGGTCTCAACCTGAACCTCGGCAAAGGTGTAGCAGCTCCATTTCTGCCGCTCGGACTCGACTAGCGACGAAACCATATGCCGGCTGTTGGCATCGGACTCGTGGAACGTTGCATCTCCGTCCTGATCCGACACGGCGACCTGATAGGCGCAGGCGTTGGGGAGGTTCTGCTTGAGCTTGGCGAACGCTGCGGCCCCGGGCTCAACGTAGACGCCTCGCCAGCCCAGATCGACGAGGGCGCGGGTGTTGGAGAACGTCACGCCGTCGTTAGCTCCGATGTCGAGGAACACGCCAAGTGCGCCGCAGTGGGCAACGATGACTGCTTGCTCGCCGTGCTGTGAGTAATCGCTCATGCCCAAAAAAGCCCACCCCGGTGAAAGGGTGGGCTCAGAACTAAGCGCTTATGGCTTAGGAATACTGCGTTGCAATAATTTCGCCGGCGGCGGAATTGACAACCTTTTCGGCGGTCGAGTGCGCGGCGCGAACGATGTCCGACTTGATCGGTTCGTCACGGTAGGTCTCGACGTTGAGGACGGTGCCATACTGCGACCAGTTGAGGGTGTAGGCGGCGCCGCCATCAAGGAGGCTAGTGCCGACATTACCCACCCAGATGTAGCTGTTAGACCAGATCAGGGAGCTGGAGAACGCGATACCTTCGCCGGCACCATCATAAGCGGCGCGACCGATGAGGACGCGATCCACACCGAACACGTCGGCCATGGCGGACGCATCAAGGTTTAGGATAGAATCGCTTGAAACACCTGCACCGCGAGCGCGGTTCTGGAATTTCGTGGAAGCGCGGAGACGGGTGGCGACCTGATAGGGGATGACGACGGTGTTCGCGGTCTCGCCCTTGCTGATCAGACGATCCTTGGCATCATCGACGTCATTGCCGACATCGAACGTGGCGATGTTGGCCGTGGTGTAAGCGGTGGCCGAGTTGGTGCTGGTGAAGGTAGTGGCATTGAACAGCACTGCAGCAGCACGCAGCTCGTGAGCAAGGAGGAGCTTGCGGCGAGCAAGGCGGGTGGCGATGACCTCGCTATCAAAGAACGTGGCGTTTTTGAGGCGGATGGTGTCATCAACAGCTTGCTCATAACCGTATTCAAGACACGCGTAGGTGTCCTGAACAAAAGACGAGGTGCCGCGAGCAAAGCCGGAGTAAGGCGCACGGGCCTTAACCTCGGTCTTGAGCAGCTGGCCCTGTTGTTTCTGGAACTTAGGATATTGACCTTCGGGAAGTGCAACCTCGACAACGGGCAGCGCGAGCGTGCCAATGAGGTTCTTCTCCCAGCCTTCGGTCTCGAAAACGTGACCGGCCAACTCGGCGCGGTAAATGGCATTTGAATTTGAATACATGATGGGTAGTTATTAGAGGGTGTTAGCGATGAACTCGATCACCGTGCCGGTAACGGCAGAAGTGGTTAAAGACTTGCCTATGGCGACGGTGCCGGTGGGCGAAACGTTGCCAGCGTTGGCGGCGTAAACCACGTCACCGATGGTGATCGGGGAAGCGGAGAGCGCGCCCTTCTGGGTGCCGGGGTTGTGGAGGAACTTGACCGAAACGTAATCGCCAGAGGCGGCGTCGGTCAGAGCGAAACCGTCCGGCTTGGTGGAGCCGGAGTTGAGGGTGATGCCGCCATTGCTGGACAGCACCACGGCGCGGAAAGCGGTAACGGTGGTGTTAGCGACGAACGTGCCGTTGCCTGAATATAGGGTGGACATGGGATGGATGGATTTGGGTTAGAACAGAATCACCTCGCCCTTTTGGGCGCGGGAAAGGTAGGTGGCATAAAGCTCGGGCTTCTCGGCCTGAGTCTTACGCACGGCGTCGTTATGTTTGGTGCCGCCGGCCTTGAGGGCGCGGACGATGCTCTCAAAGCTTTCGGCGATGGGCTCGACCGCAGGAGCGGAGAACTTAACCGGAGCAGGGAGATTGGCCGAGAACTCGCGCAGCACGGAGAGCGCGGCTTCTTTGGCGGCAATTTGGACCTTGGCCTTGTCGGCGTTGGACATTTCTACGGCGTCAGCAGTCGTATCGACTGCGGTGGCGGCTTCAAGGGCCGCGATTTTCTCGGCCAGGGGGGCGAGGGCGGCAGCAATCGCTGCCTGGATCTCTTCGGGAGTCATTTGTAGGGGGGAGGTGGGTTGGGTATCGCCGGCCTGAAATAGGCCGGAAGGGTTTGCGGCGGGCTCGCTCACGATGTCGGCGGAGTAGATCTCCGTGCAGCGGGCAAACACGTGGTCGCCAATCTTTTCGTCGGCGCCGGAAAATGAGATGGAGAGCCCGAACGTGTCGGGAATGGTCGAGGCGATCTCCAGCACGTAGTCGCGGTGGGGAGAGGACTTGAGCAGGGTCAGGTCGGCGCGCACGGCGTCGCCCTCAATGCGGAAATTGCGAAGGTAACCGACGATGGCACCGGCGGAGTCGGTGTGGTCGAGCTTCACCTTCATTCCGCCTTCGTAGGTGTTGGCCTGGGCGACCACGCCAGCGAGGGTCGTGTCGTCCACTATCATCCCGTGGCCTAGGGCTGGGCCTTTGGTGATGACTGCAACGCCGTAGATCACGCCCTCGGCCGCATCAATGCGGTTGTCGAGGGTCGCAAACTGGGTGCAGAAATTGGACACGGTAGCCATTACCAATGGCTCGCATCGTAAAAAGTGGCGGGGTGAGGCGATTGCCAGCGCCCCCGCCTGCGCTGTGATGAAACCCCAAATGGGGACTAGCCGCGCCGCATCGCTTCGGACGGTGAACGGTAGCTACACAAAACACGGGAACCTAAACCCGCACTAGGCGGGCGAGCGTAAAAAGTGGACACAAAAAAGCCCACCGTTGCGGGTGGGCTTGTGATCTGATTAGTCGGAAAAAGTTACGACTACTCCTAGTCATCGGAACCGTCTTGCTTTTAATCGGCGTATTTCTCGCTTGGCTAGAATATATGAAGCCATGAAACCAGCAGAGGCACCGAAAAAGAAGACTGAGCCTAACAAGAGGCGGGCGGTGATTGCGTTGTTTATGTGTAAGAGCATTCACGCCATTTTATTGTTTGCAAGCACTATTTCAAAGATTCTTTTTGCAGGATTACGCAGGGCTCCGCAGAATACCACGAGCCATGGCAACCGCGATCTGCATGGAGGCGGTGTCGAGGGCGTGGTTGTTGTTCTGCTTCACCTCGATCCAATGCCAAACGCCAGGACGCACCTCGCGCTTCTCCTCGCTCTTCACCTGCTCAGGCCAGAGTGGGTTATGGTCGTCGGGGAGCAGGTAGGGAAAGCCGCGACCGGAGAGGCTGGCGGAAAGGACGTCCTTGGCCCACTCGCCGTCAAACTCAATGTAGGGTGCGGTCTGGTCGTTGCCGACCGTTGCGAAGAGGGTGTCGGAGATGGGCGTCAGGATCATGCTGCCGTCGTGGGCGCGCATCGGCCATCGCTTGCCCTTGGTCTTTGCGCCTTGGATGCCGCTCCAACCGAACGCCACCGAGTCGCGGTCCACCTCGCTCGGCATGTAGCCGCGATCCTGACCGACCGCGTAATCCTTCACGCCGTAGATGCGCTGGAGTTCGCGCAGCATATCGCGGGTTTCGACTTTGCCAAAGTAAAGCTGGCGGTAGGTGGGCTCGGGCGTCCACGCGCCGATCTCCACCCACCATCCGGCCTGCTGCTTGTCGCAGGTCATCACGCGGGCGATCTCGCCAGACAGCGGTGCGTCTCGGTGGGTCTGGGTGGTGTAGCCGGAGGGCTTGCGGTCGCCGAGCTTGATCACGTTGCGCTCGATGGTCCAGAAGCCGGCTTCCTTCTTTTGCTTAAAATTGCGCCGCTCGGTCTCGTCACCCATCTTGGCAAACACGTTCTCGGCAGCGCAGAATTGAGCGGCAAGGGTTTCCATTGGCAGCGCGACCACGGCGTCGTAGGTGAAGCTCACGCGGCGACGGGCGGGGGGCTCTCCGGTGGGTGTGACGTAGCGGCCCGTCGTGCGCCACTGGTGGCGGGTGCGGTCGGTGTCGGGGTGCTCGTGGCCGCAATGAGGGCAGACGAAGCGCACCGATGCTGCGGCAAGTGCAACATCGAAGGTGCCGTCGTCGCGCTTCGCCTTCGCATCCCATACCACGCCAGCGCGCCCACCATCGGTGCGGGTGCATTGGAACTTCAGCGGCATGGGTTTGGCGCAGCCAGCGCAGTCGGCGTGCCAGACTTCTTTGGTGCCGCCTTCAAAACTAGTCCAAGCGGTGTCGCCTTCGGTGCCGCCTTGGGAGATGTCAAGGATGTGGGAGATGCCTTGGGCCTCAAAAGCGGAGACGCGGGCGAGGGCGTGCGGGTAGATCTCGGCCCAGCGAGGGAACCAGAGCTCGTCGTTGATTTTGAAGCGGATGGATTGGCTTTGCTGGTGCGCGAGGTTGGCCGAGTTAAGCACGAGGAACTGATTGCCCAAGAAGATCTCTTGCTGGGTGCGGAGTGGGCCTGGGCGAGGGAGCAGGCGGGCGACGCACTCAATGGAGTCAAGCAGCGGCATCAGGCGGGTTTTGGCTTCCATCGCGGCCATCTCGTCGGACTGGAAAGTGAAGGAGCAGGGACCGGGGTCGTTGGCGAGGCGGTAGGCGACGGCCAACTCGGCGAGCAAGGTCTTGCCGGTCTGCACCGGAGCGATGAGCGTGGTGTGGCGGCAGAGCGGGTCGGTGAGCGTTTCAAACGGGCGCTTGAGCCACGGGGAGTTGCGGATGTCGAAGCGACCGCGAATCGGCGAGCCGGGGATGTCGGCAACGTGGTCACGCGCCCACTCGTAGATGGGGCGGGTATCACGCGCCGGGATGCCCCAAGCGTCGGCCAGCGGTTGAGGAATCCTAAGCATCGGCCTCGGTGGTCTCGTCCTCGGTGGTCTCGTCCTCGGTGTTGAGTTCTTCCATGGCAGCGGCTTCGTCTTTCTGGGTCTGCTCGTCTTCGCCGGCCATGATCTCGGGCGCGATCTCGCCCACAAAAAGCGTGCGGCTAATTGCGCTCAGCTCGGCGACTACGGCGCGCATCTCTTCGCGCATCTCGGCGGAGTCTTTGCCGACCAGCCGCGCCGGCGCTTCGGTCTCCAGCTTGGTTGCAAGGATGCTGCCCCACTTGGCGGTGGCGAGCGTGACCATTGCGCGGATCTCCTCGGCGGCCACGACGTCCTTGTCGCGCACCGAGTTCTCGCGCTGCTTCATCTTCAAATCCTCAAGAGCGATGAGGCGCTTGACCTCGGCAAGCTCCTTGCTGCCGCCAGTGCGGTCGGCGCGCTCGCGCAGGAACTTAACGTAGCCACGCACCGAGTCCATCAGCGCGTAGGTGCCGTGACCGACCTTCACGATCACGCCCGCGCTGGCGAGTTGCTGTACTCGCATGGGGGTGAGGTCGAAGACCTTGGCCAGCGTGGTCACGCCGACACCCTTGGTTTTGTCGGGGCCGCTCATTTCTTCGCGCCTTCCATCTTGGCCTTCGTCTCGTCAAAGGTTTTGCCGGTGGCTTCGTTAATCGCCTGCTTGCCGGTGAAGTTCTGCCAACGGGTGACGGCCACATCGACGTAGGCCGGATTGGAAGGATTGGTGCAATCTCCGCAGATTATTCTGTGGTTGCCCATCACCCAAACGTCTCCAAGAACGCTGGCCGGCTGCACTGGAGCTTCAGGCGTCTCGTCAGGATCGGTCTCGGCTTCTGTCGTCTCGGCTTGGATCTCCGCTAGCTCATCAGCCGTAAAGCCGAGCACGTCCAGGTCGCTGCCCTCCTCGGCCATCAGCGCGATCTCGGCGGCAAGCATCTCCTCGTCCCAGCCGGCATTGAGGGCGAGCTTGTTGTCGGTTACCACGTATTGCCGACGCTGGGCCGGCGTCAGGTGGGAGAGGTCCACGGTGGGAACTTCCTCCAGGCCGAGCTTCCGAGCGGCCATAACGCGCCCGTGGCCGGCAAGGATCGTGCCCTCGGCGACGCAGATGGGGGCGGCGAAGCCGAACTCTTTAATCGAAGCGGCGATCTGGTTCACCTGCTCGTCCGAGTGGGTGCGGGAGTTGCCTGCGTAAGGTAGCAGGTCGTTGGTCTTTAGGTAAGTGATTTGAAGTTTCATGTCTTATTGAAATTGGGTTAAAAGCAAAGCGTAACGCAAAAAGTTGTAGCCAAGGGGGTTGCAGGGGTAACAAAACCCGATCCCCCCGCCCAAAAGTGAGAGCTTTCTTAGGGGGGTGGGGGGGGGTGGCACTCACCCCGTCGCCTCCCTACCCTCGCGGATGGCGTCGCTGTTGCTCATGGGATCCTCGTGGGCGAGGGCGTTAAGCTGCAAGGATTCGACGTGATCAACCAGCACAGGGAACAGATGCCGCACCTTGGCCAACTCGTTTTTACATTCAAGAAACACCATCTGCTTTGAGACCCCACGAGCCGCAGCCCGCTGCCCGTAGGACTCGAGGGCGGCGGTGTTGCCGTGGAGGAGCTGGATGATCATGCGGAACACGACCGGCGACACCGACCGAACCGCGGCGAGCTTGGTCACAAGACTGCCAGCCGATTGCATCTTCAGTTGCTCCATCTCCTCCAAGCGCTCGGCGATCTCGCTGGCAAGGGCCGCAAGCTGGCTCTCCCGGCTGCGCTCAGGGCGGTCGCCGTAGTCGGCTGCGACAACTGGGTGCTGGTTGATCGTGAGCATGGGAGTGGTGGGTTACAGACCCTCCTCGGGGTTCTCGATCAGGGCGATCAGCTCAGGAGCAAGCGTGATGGGCGTAAGCACCATGTCGTCTGGGTCGAGGGCTGAGGTAACGAGCGCATCGACTGCGTTGCGGAGGCGCTTGGTGCGCTCGGAGTGCTCCTTGATCACCGCCTTCTTGCGGCTTTCGAGGATTCGGATGGCGCGGTGAGCGCGGGCGAGTAGTTGGGAATCAGGCTGTGGGTGCTGGTGCTGCTGTTGTGTTTTCATGGTGGGTGTAGGTGTGTAGGACTAAAGGGATGTGAATCTCGCCGGCGGCGCTAAGGCAGAGGTGACGAGCCCAAGCCCAATCCTCGCCGTAGTTGGTCGCTGGGAAATGGTGGGCCTTGGCGAGCGTCGAGCGCCAAGCACAAACGTGCCAGGCGTTGCGCTGGGTGATGCCACCGACCGCGAATGGGGCGTTGAGCTGCCCGAGGCGAAACTCAACCGTCGAGCATTGGCCGTTCCACGAAGCAGCCTGGCGGAAAGTAATGACCGAGACGTTCGCGTCGGCCTCGCGGATCGCGCCGAGAAGGTAAGTGACATAATCGGGTGAGATGGCGTCGTCGTCGTCCACGAAAGCGACAAACCGACCACGGGCCAACTGCACGAGCTCGTCGCGCTTCTCGCCGATGGTGCGGTGGCCGCAAGGATCGACCAGCGCCAGCCATTCGACCTTCTCTTCAACGCCCACGCGCTGACGCTCAATCTCCGCGCCAAGCACCTGAAGCTGCGCGAGACGCTGCGGAATGGCCGGGGTAAGGATGGAGAGAAGCGGCTGCACCCTTGGCTGCGATGCGTAAAGAATCCTGCTCATGCTGCCTTCCTCCGGCAATCGACCGCCAACTCAGCATCCCGGCACCAGTTAAACACGGACTGCTGGTTATACCCAACTACACGCCCGATCTCGGCGTAGGTGCGGCCCTTGGCCCGCAACCGCAGCGCCTTGGCCTTGGCATTGGCGTTGGAAGGCCTGCGGCGGGGCTCCAAGCCCGTCAGGCGGCACGCCCGCCTGACTGTGGCCCAACTTGCCCCCAGCGCCCCCGCAGCGTGCCACAGCGACGTTGCTGCGGCCAGCTTGGCCATCGCTTGGAGTTCGGGCAGGGTGTATTCCCAGTTCGGGCGGGTGGTTTTTCTTTCGTAGCTCATGGTGGTTTTTGCTCCGTTTCTTTTTCGACTTACGTTTCTCAATATTATTTGTTCTCGAAAGCTCGCCCATTGACCCTTTTTTCTTTCTCAGAATCACGTAGTGTTCTGAGAATAAAAAAAAGGGGCTTCTCAAAATAGCTTATGAGAATTATGAGAATTATGAGAAAAGTTACGTAAGTGATTGGTTTGGGTTGATTGGTTTTTTGGTCAAACGACGTAGATTTGGTGGCTCATCTCCCGCACCTTTTTGTCGTCGATGAGCTTTTTGACTGCTTTGTAAAGCGAGGGTTGCGACCACTTGTCCTGAACTAGCTTGAGCAGTTCACCCCGCGTAATTCCGTTGTGAGGGATGAGGGGCAACAAGGACTCTGCTGGGTTCTTTGCAGGCCGACCCGCCTTCTTGAGTTTGCTAGCATCGGCACCCTCTGCCAGATGCCAAACCGGATATTCCCAACGCAACACGAACGCCGGGATCGGGGCGAAGTTGCGCAAGGAAAACTCAGCCACGCAGCAGCCCTCGTCCTCGTGTTCGGTGAGCGTCATGATGACATCCGGCCAGCGGGCCAGCGCACCGCCGCCGGCGGCGCGGTCCATCGCCTTGGTCTGGGACTTGTCGCCCTTGCTGAAGTGGTGAGCGATCATCAGGGCCGCGCCGCGTTTGCAGATGGTGTTCTCAAGCCGGTAGAGAAGGAGCCCTTGGGCGTCGTTGCTGTTCTCGTCCACGCCCGAGGCGGCGCTGATCTTGTAGTGAGGGTCGATGATGACCAAGCCGGGGTCGAGGCGGGTCAGGAGGCGGTGGAGCTGGGCCTCGACCACGCCGATGTTCACGAGAGTGCCGCGTAGGTTCACGATGTGAAAAGCGGCAGGGCAATCTATCCGCATCGCCGACGCGATCTCGCGCACCCGCTTTTCCATTGCGAACGGTTGGAGTTCGAGGTTGAGGTAGATGACGGGGCGTTGGGTGGTCTTCTTGCCCATCCACTCGCTGCCCGACGCCACCGCCAGGCCGGCGTGGATCATCGTGTAAGTCTTCATGCTCTTGCTTGCCCCGCTCATCATGAGGGTGCCGCCGGCATAAAGCATCCCACTGATCAGCTCAGGCGGGGCTGGCGTGGGCGTCAGCGCGGCCTTAGCGGCGGTGACCGGCTTCCACCCGCCCAGCCCGATCTCGGCCTTGTCCTGAGGCTCCTTGAGCTTGCTGAGGATGCCAGCGAGGTCATCGGGGCCAGAGTAGGTGTAGCAGTTCTCCACCGCGGCAGTCCCGGCTGAGATGATGTCGCGCAGCACCGAGAGCTCGCGGATCTTCTCGATGAAGTAGGAGGCTCGACCCGTGGTTGGCATCTTGCTTGAGACGCGAAGCAGATAAGGGATGCCGCCGATCTCTTCCAGCTTTTTGGCGCTGTGAAGTTCCTCGGCCAGAATGGATGTATCGACTGGCGTGCCAGCGTTGTAGAGCTCAAGCACCTGCTCAAAGATAATGCGGTTGGCAGGGATGTAGAAAGATGCGGCGGTGATCTCGTTGGTCAGGCAACGCGAGATGATGTCGGTGCCGTCGAGCAAACAGGCGGAAAGCAGATGCTCTTCCGCCTCGACCGAGTGCGGCGGCGTGCGACCGAGTGCTGATTGAGGTTTTATCATTTGTTAAACTGCTTTCAAAGTTGGTTCGATAATTCCAGCCACGTCGGTCACTTGGCCGATGGCGGCGAGCACCAAAGCTCGCGCTAAATTGCGAGGCACGGCGTTGCCGATCTGCTTAGTTTTGTCCTGCACGTTTCCGGTAAACTGGTAGTCGCTTCTAAATCCTTGAGCCGCCGCCAACTCGTTCCAGCGAAGCATCCGAAAGCCAATGTCGCCGCCCTGCTGACGAATGAGCGCAAAGCGGTCGCGGCAGGTGACCGTGGGAAGCGGCTCCGTAACGGGCCGAGCCACACCGTTGCCGTAGTATTCCACTATCAGGGCAAGCGCGCCGGCAGTCGCGACGGTTGGCATCGGCTTCGTGACGGGCCTGAGTTTACCGCAAGATTGCTGGGGAAGGATGTAGGCAACCCCAAACGCCCCACCCTTTGCAGTCGTGACGGTCGGGAGCGGTCGGGCGGTTGATAGGCTCCGACCTCCATGCTCCATCGCAATGATCGTTGCCCCGCCGTGGGCCTTTAATCCCTTGAAGATGCGGGCAAGGGTATTGTCTGCCAAAGGCTTCTTGCGGTCGAAGATTGAAGGCAGCGGAAGCGACCAATCAATGATCTCCGCCGCTGATACCCAAGGCCTACGCTTGCAGGCGAACAAATCGCCGCCGGTTATCTCGGCGTGGGTGGCATCAGGCCAGACAATGCGCCTGCGTCCACGCTGAGCTTGCACAAAGAGACGGGTGCGAGTGGTGGGGTCGCCGTAGTCAGCCGCGCAGAACGTCCGATGCTCAACGGTGTAGCCCAGCGACTCAAGGCAGCGCAGCCAGGCCTGAAAGGTCTCGCCCTTGCGGCTGGCTAGTGGCCGACCATTGCTTCCAATCGGCCCCCATGTAGCGAACTCAGGGACGTTTTCCACCATGATGGTTGATGGAAGAAGAGCTTCAGCCCAACGCGCAACACACCATGCCGAGGCCCGCGACTGGTCATTGATGGGCTTGCCGCCACGCGCCGTCGAATGATGGGTGCACTCTGGCGATGCCCAAAGAAGATCAAGCTCGCCATCGCGGAACAGTTCACGCGGATTGAGCTGGTCGATGGTTGCACAAAAATGGCGATGCGCGGGGTGGTTGAGCGTGTGGGTGGCAATCGCCACCGGCCAGTGATTCACGGCAGTCAGGCGCGGCGTGTGGCCAAGCATTGTTACTGCTTCAATCGCTCCAGTCGAAGTGCCACCGGCCCCACAGAAAAGGTCTGCAATATGAAAGCTCATGCGCTGCCTGCCTCCTTCACCAGTTGCACCGTCGCCAGCGTCATGAGATCTTTGGGTTGCACCCGCAGCACCCGCCACCCAAGGCGGGCGGCGTGGTTGTATTTTGCCATGTCGCCAACAAAGCCCTTGCCGCGGGTGTGGCGACCGCCCGACCAGATGCCGCCTTCGACTTCGAGCGCGATCTTGGCTTCGGGCCACGAGTAGTCGAAGCGCCAGCGGCGCAGCGGCTCGAACTGCAACTCAGCCACCGGGGCCGGAAGGCCCATGAGTGTGCAAAATTGCATAAAGATTTGGGGAGAGGTTTTCATTGAGAATCAAGGATGTCTGCGGCCTCGCGCAGCATCTTGGCGGCGAGAGTGTTGTTGCCTTTGTTGGCGGTGCGGAGGGCGAGCGCCGTGCGCTTTCGCCAGGTTATTACTCCGCACCTGGCTTCGTAGCCGTTGCGGAGGTGGTAGCTGAGAGTTGAGCTCTTCACGCCAAGCTCCTTGGCGCGGCGGGTGATGACGTAGGCACCGGGCTTGGCCTTCGACATGCGCAGGCGCTCGCGCTCGATGATGGCGGGGGTGAGCGCCGAGAAGGGTCTGCCTATTTTAGGAATCATGCGGCGGCGGCGCAGAGCGCGGAAGTTTCGATTGCGTAGCCAAGCTGCTTGTAAACCCGCCGGCGGGCCAAGCCCTGCGACCGAGCCATGCTGGCCCCCGCGTCCGCAAAATCATAAACCAGCCCGACACCCTTGCCCTCATGCGGACGCATCACGCGCCCGGTGCGCTGCTCCAGCTTCGCGCCGGATCTCCCAGCGGTCGCAAGGATCAGCACCGAGGCGCGGGGAACGTCGAGACCCTCGTCGGCCAGACTGGTGGCGATCAGGCACCGGAGCGTGCCGTCGCGGAACGCATCAATCGCAGCCTTCCGTTTCTTCGCACCCATCTTGGAATGAGCCACGATGGAATCAGGGATGAGCGCAGCGAACCGCTCGCCCTGCTCAATCTCGGCCACGAGCACGAGCACCGACTGCCCGCGCCCGATCTCCATCAGCGCAGTCTCAACAACCGCAGCATTGCGGGCGGGGTTCTCGATCAAGAGGTCAAGGGTGGTGCGCCACTGGGCGCGCCGGTAGATCTCCTGCTTGTCCAGCATCGGGAACCGGCGCGCCATCTTGAGCGACTCAAGCTGGGCCGCGCTCTCAATCATCAAGTCGAACTCGCCCTGCTGGTCGATGTCGAGGATTACGACTCGACCATGCGCCAGGTGCCCGCCTTCCAGCACCTCGGCCCGAAGGATGGTGATCGTGTTGCCCTCGCCCCAGAAGCGGGCGAACCAAAAGTTGCGCTCTGGATCTGGTGATTTGGGCGTGGCAGTCAGCCCCCAGATGGTGCCGGGGCAAGCGTCGGCGATCAGCGACCAGCTCGCGCTGGGCAGATGATGCACCTCGTCCACCACCAGAAAGTCGAGGCCGGCGGTGTCCTCGCGGGTAATGCCCGCAACGCATTTGACCCACGCCGACTTCACGCCCGCGGCCTTCAGCGCGGCCTGCCCCTGCTCCACTTGCTCGCGGGTATTGCAGGCCCAGCCGATGCGGTCCCAAGGCTGGGCCACGAGGGCCAGCGCGGCAGCTCCGATGATGGTCTTGCCTCCGCCCGCCGGGCAGACGACAAGGCCACGAGCACCGATGCCGATGCGGGATTGCAGGAAATCCACGGCTCGGGACTGGTAGGGGCGGAGGTTCACGCGCCTCCCTCCACCACCGGCACCCACGCATTGTTGGCGCGCATCCGCCGAAGGTTGCCGAGCATCTCGCGGCGCTCCTTCTTGGACTTCTTTAGCCAGGCACACGGCCCCAGCCACGAGGGCATGGAGCGCGACCACCCAAGGGCTTCGGCGCGGTTGAACTTATGAGCGAGGGAGGATTTCATTTGGAGTTAAATCGAGGACGGCAGAAGGCGGCGTTTGGGTTGCCGCCACGGGACGACCAGAAGAACTTTGCGCCTTCGGCGATCTCGCGGGAGAGGCTCGCCTCGGTGACGCGCTTCGGTGCCTTGAGCCCGCTCGTAAGGCGGCGGGTGGTTTTGGGTTTGGTGGTCATCAGAATGGCACGTCGCCGTCGTTGATTGCTGCCGGAGCGGGCGCGGGCTTGGGCTTTGCGGGCTGCGGCGCCGGCATCCCGGCGGGCTTGGCAATCGCCTTTGCCTGAGCAGAAAGGCGTGCCAGCATTCCGCCGGCGACAGGCTTGGCTGCAGGCTTGGCTGCGGCTGAGCGGATCGCGTTGATCCATTTGACCCGCGACCAGTCTTTTCCTTTCTCGTCGGTCTCGGTCTCGACCGTGATAGAAACCTCGCGGCCCTCGGCCTGAGCGGCCAAGGTAGCAAAGTCGTCGTTGAAGCCGAAGCACTCGCGGAGCGTGTTAAGACTGCGCTCGTAGGGTTTTTCGGAGAGCCAGAGCGTGCCGTCGATTTCGCCCTCGCTGGTTTTGAACGAGAAGAATACGCCAGGCGTTCCCTTCTTCGTGGATTCGCCGACTTCGGCTTTCTGGACAAGGGCCGTAAAACGGCCAGTTGGATGTTGTGACATGGTAGTGTTGGGTTGGGCGTTGAATTAGTTACGGACGCTAGCTTTGGCTTCCTGCCAGATGCGGAGACCTGGCAGAGATTGGTTGTGTGGGATCTGGGCGCGGATACCCGCGTTGTTAGGCTCGATGACGCAAAGGTCGGGGCGCGCCTTGAAGAGCGCATTAATGTCCACGACCTCGAACTTCCATGACTGCCGGAGCGCGACGCCCTCGGGCTTGATTGCAGCGATGGCAGCAACCGCCACGCGGGCCTCGATGGCCTTCACCTCAAGTTCGGCTGCGGCTTGCTGGCTGCGCTCAATCTCGGTTGCGCTGATCGCCCGCTCAACTGCGTGCTGGGCTCGGGCGGCATCAGCGGCGAAGCGGTTTGCCTCGTCCTGCGCCAAGCGGCGGGCGGCGTCGGCCTTGCGTTGCTCTGCAGCTTGGAACGTGCCGAGGATGCCCTCTAATCGGGTCTTCTCCTCCAGCACCTCGCCAATAAAATCCTTGGCGGTGGCGTTGATTTTTCGGGTGAGTTCCAGCACCGGCTTGCCGACCTCGACTCTCGCCGCCTCAACCTGCTTGGAAAGCTGGGTGAGGAGGCGTAGGGCGTCGGATGCCTCAGCGGCATCCATCGCATCACCAACCGAGAGGACAGCCTGAGCGCGAGTCAGCGCCTCGGAGCGCAGCGCGTGGGAGCTGATGGCGATCTCGATCTGAGCGTCGCCGATGCCCGTGAGGGTAATGGGGGCGCTCATTTCTTGCCCTCCGTTTTGGCTCGGACGGCAAGCATGGCGTCGGCGTAATCGTAGGCTCCACGGGCAACGTCAGCGTCAGTTGCGCCAAACTTGGCTGTGGTATAGTTGGCCATGATGCCAAGCAACGCCTGACCCGCAAACCAGTCGCGCAGGCTCATGCCCACGTGCTGGTCGTATCCACCCGCTCCGTCCTCTTCGCGAAAAGGGAACGCAGGCCCACCGTTAAGCGCGCTCATGACATCTCCTCCAGCAAGCGAATGACCTGCAAGCGACTGAGCTCGCACGGGCGGTTGATGATCAGACGATCCTTGCGCGCCAGATAGGCAGGCTGGTCAATGTCGGGTCCGGCGGGGCGGGAGTTGCGGCGGATGTAGGCAAGCTGGTCGGCGCGGCTTTGCTGCCCAGTCGGCCCGAGCGCCTGCTTCACTTGCTCCGGGCTCATTGCGTGGAGCGGCACCATGATGGTGTCGGCCTCGCTACCGCCCATCACCACCTCCACCGCACCGCGCTTGATGATCTCGGCCTGAGCGGAGACGGGCAACTGCTTGACCTTCTTGGCGGCGGCTGAGTTGTCGAAGAGGAGGCTCGGGTTGAGACTGCCTTCGCCGACGCGTAGCAGATCACCGACAAGGCGCGGTGATGCGCCTGCACTCACCACCTGGTCGATGATGGTCGGGTCGTTCTCCTTGAGGCGAACGAGCATTTGAGCGGCTTGGAGCAGCGTGTTGGCGCTGCCTTGTAGCAGCGTAAGGAAGCTCTCCACGCTGTCGGGGAGGGCGTTGTGTATTTCGATTTGTGTTTTCATTTTTGGATTTGGGCTGAGATTTGTTTCTGTGCGGTAGCAGCGACCTTTTGGATGGCCGCGATTGTGGTTTGTAGCTCGCAGAGGTGGGCGTGCTGACGGGCTCGGCGACTCGACGCCTTAACCTTTTTAGGGTTGGCTTTTTTCCATGCGGCATTCTGCGCCCTTTCCTTTTCAGGGTTAGCTTTCCGATATGCGGCCTTCCGCGCCCTCTCCTTTTCAGGGTTGGCTTTTCGATATGCGGCCTTCCGCGCCCTCTCTTTTTCAAGGTTGGCTTTTCGATATGCAGCCCTGCGCGCCCTCTCTTTTTCAAGGTTGGCTTTATACCATGCGGCACTCTGCGCCTTAACCTTTTGAGCGTTGGCTTTCCGATATGCGGCCTTCCGTGCCTTTACCTTTTCAGGATTGGCTTTTCGATATGCGGCCATAAACGCCCGCTTTCGCGCCTTCTGTTCTTCAGTATAGGCGATCACGCTACACCTCCACGCGCTGGGATCTTGGCCGACGCCGCAAACGCCGCCTCGCGCTGGATAAGAGACTCCGCGCGCTCGGCGCTGAGGTCACGCCAAGTCTGGCCGGCGTTGAGCCAAAACTTACCGATAAGGAACGTATTAACCGCGTCCTCGTTCGAGGCCATCCAGTCCGCGAAACCTGCGGACCAGACGAACGGAGCGGCAGCGGTTGCAAGCGGGCCGGTGGGCTTCGCTGCTGGTGCGGCAGGCTTGTTCATTTCCTCCTGGCAACGAGTGATCACCTTTGCGGCCTGATCGGTGGTGAGGTCGGACGGGCTGATTTGTCCGTAGTGCGCCAGCGCAGCGTCGATAAGTTTTGCGCCGACGGAGTTCTTTCCGTAGGTGGTGAGCGTGGCGATCTGCTGAGGCGTAGCCAACGCCACCGGCATGTCCGCCGCCCGCCAGAAACCCGAGACCGGAGCGGGCTCAGTAGCAGCCACCGGAGCGGCTGCTCGGGGCGTCATCTTACCGGCGAAGATCGCGGCGAGCTCAGGCGGCAGCTCGTTCTGAATCATCGGCATGATCTCTGGGAGACCATATCGGTTCTTGGCATCCCAAGCGGCGGCGCGCTCAGAGATGAGCACGCGGCGTTTTCCACCGTCGCCCTTTACCCGCCCGTCGTTGCCCTTAATGGTCGAGGTCTCGTAGTTGGCGAAGAGCAGCAAATCCGCCCACTCCTTGAAGAGCGGCCCGATTTGCTTCGCCAGCTTCATCTCATAGCGGTCGAACCCATCCACCATATCAGGCGGGGAGACACGAACGGTTTTGGCGTGAGCGATCCAGACGACATGCACGCCGCGATGGACGAGCGTATCGCACGCAGCGAGCGTGCGGGCCATGTCCTCGGCAAGCATCACAAATCCCTTGCCGAACCCGAAGTCCTCAATGGATTTCTTTCCCTGCTTCTTGAGCAAGGCCTCGGCGGCAAGTCGCTCGCACCAGTCGGCGCTGTCGATGACCACGGTCTTGTAGCCGTCCGTATTGACGGCGAGCTGAGCAAGCGCCGATTGCAGCCCGGCAAACGTGTCCACGCTTGAGCGGGCAACGTCAAGCTGGTGGGTGCCTTCCTCCAAGTCTAAAAACAGCGGCTCAGGAAGAAGCGCCGCAAGCGATGATTTACCCACTCCTTCGACGCCGTAAATTACGGCTCGCACCGCGGACTTGCGCGGACCTTTGGTGATGTTGAGGTTCATTTCTCGCCCTCCCCTGCGCCAAATGGCAGCTTGCCTTGATCACCATCGGCAAGAGCCGTGGCCTCGTTTGTGCGTTTCACCGAGTAGGATGATTTGACCGTGACCTCTGGGATCGGCTCGCCCGCCGGCCACGAGATGGCCAAGGAGAGTTTTGCCACGACGGGCTTTTCGTCGTCGGTGTCGCCAGCGGCTTCTGCTGCGGCGGATTCAACCTCTTCAATCTGATTTGCAATGGCCTCGTGGGTGAGTGCCAGGATGGTTTCAAGGATGTGGCGAGGGCGGGACAGCGCGCTTGCGATCTCGCTGAAGCGCCCTGCGTCAATTGCTGGGCCTCCGTTTATGCTGACTGTGGATCTGTCTGTGTTCATAGGTTCTCCGTGTTTATGTGGTGTTGGGATCTCACGATGCGCAGGATGGCCTCGTGAAAAGTGAGTGGGGCGAGGGTCGCCCAGGCGTTCATTGGCTCCGGCTGTTCTTCTGGCAGGGCGCGAAACGGCTCGCCGTTTGCGTCTGACTCCCAGCGCAGCGGTGCCTGCTCAGGGTAGGGCAGGCCATCGGCGGCGCGGTTGGCGAGGTAGGTGCCGCTGCAAAAATCTTTGGTCTTCACTTCACTCCTCCTTTAATCGCCCGCTTGGCTTTGACGCTCGGCTTGTTCGGCTTGTTCAACTTTGCCTTGTTGGCTTGCTCCAAGTTCTTTGATGCCCAATCGCCACCGAGGGCGATCACGCCGATGATGGAGACGCAGAGGGCAAGGAGGACTAGTGTTAGGATGTTCATGTGTTGGGTTGTTGAAAAAGTGAACTTGTATTTGCATCAATCGCCCGGCCTACGCCGCGTTTGTCGGCGCGTAGGGCCGCTGCGGTTTCGGGCAAAACTCGCGCACTAATTGGCACGCGTCTTTTTGCGGCTGGTTTGGCGGCGTTGCGGTTGCCTTGTTTGGTTTTGGCACGCATTAGCTGTTTTCGTATTTGGCAAGGTCATTGAAGTGCTTAATCTGCACAAGAAGCGCGGCGTGTTTTTTAGTTCCAACCGTGACGACTTGGCCTAAGATTTTTACTTTCTGCTTAATTGGTTTGGTTGAGATCATGCCACAGACTATTTCATTGCTGTTTTCGTTTTGCAACACAAAAAGAAAAGAATCTGCATCTATTTGTGCGACATCTTTTGCAAGTCGCGTTGAGTTGCTTGCTTATCGCATCTTTTATTTGTGCGATAAAATCCGCCTGCTACGGCGTAGCCTTCCAATTCTCTTTGTCGTCGTCGTCGTCCTCATCCAGCGCCTCGCTCGCCTGGCGGTCGAGCAGCCGAGCGACGTTGGAGACGTGGGCCTCAATGGTCTCAAAGCTAGTTTTGTCGGGCATCTCGCAGGCGTAAACGTAATTTCGCTCCGATCCAGTCTCGCCGCTACGGGTCTCGACTGTGATCTTGATGCGCATCAGGAGACGATGACGTAGCGGGCGGCGTGTTGCAGTTTTCCGTCTTTGTCGAGCACTCGCCCCGTAAGCATTTTAAGTCGGCCCGCTTCCATTTCTTTTTTAAGGAATTTGTGCACCTGACTTGGGGAACAGCATATCCCCATTTCCTTTCGCATCGCCATGATCTGTTCTTTAGATTTGGAGTCCGCAGGGAACAAGGTCTCTCGGCCTTTAAGTTCAGCCGCAAACATTGCAGCCCAACTGTTGGTCTTAGTAGCTTTTGATTTCGGTAGCGGCATAGAATCGTCCTTTAATGTTGCGGGTCTGGAAAAGCTGGTAGGTGCCGTCGTCGAACAGCACACCGTAAGCCCAGCCCTGCGCCCAGCGGAGCTTGGCGGTCTTGCGGTTGATGTAACCCATGTCGCGGCGGCAGAGGCACCCGATGGAGCGGGCCTCGGCTGGTTCGCGGCTAGCGACCGGCGCGGACTCAATGGTATGCACGTGTCCAAATATCGTGTTGCCGTAAATGTTGGCGTGAGCGCGGGCCGCACCGACACCGCAATGGTAGCCGTGGATCACGGTCAGCTTGCCGAGCTCGTAGATGCCGAGCTCCGCATCGTAGGGCAGCATGGTTGCGCCTAGGCGTTTCATCATGCCCTCGACCCGCTTGATCCCATCGGCGGCGTAGTCGCGGAGCAGGCCGGTTGCGGATTCCCTAAAATCCCATAACCGCTCGTCGTGGTTGCCTCTTAAAAACACCTTGGTTGTGCCGCCCTTAAAGAACCGCTCAAGGAACCGCGCACCCCAGTCCCAATCATCCTCCAAGCTAGCGGCTTTCTCATCGTCGGATGCGCCCTTTCGCAAGTTGCGAAAATCCCAGTTGTCGCCGGCGTGGATGCGGATCTCGGGCTTGTAGTCCTCAATAAATGCAAACAGCGCCTCGGTCGCCGTGGCGTCGGCCATGTCGCCGTGGTTATCTGAGGCAACGACGAACCGGCGCGGTTTGGATTTCATGGGTTTTTAATCGTTCTCCACCACTATTGGGCTCTTTACGATGCGGCGGATCTTGAGAATAACGTAAACCAATGTGGCGGTCGCCGAGAGCCCACCGACCACCGCGGCATAGAGGCCGATGTAGGTCGTCGCCTGCCCGACCCACACCGGAGGCGCAGTGAGCTGCGACGCACCGAATAGGCTCAGCGAGCTGGTGCCGGTGCCGAGCTGCACTGCGCGGTCTGCCAGAAGGTCTGCAAGGATGGTTTTGATGGTGGTCATGTGGCGGACTCTTTGGCGTGGACCTGGTTGGCTGCGGCAAACGCACCGGCAGCGACGAGAAAGAGCAGCGTGGCACCAGTCACCCACGGGTGGGCCTTGGTCCACTGGTAGGCCTGGAGCATCACGAAGACCGAGCCGCCGGCACCGATGAGCGCGTAGCCGATGCGCGGCCCAAGGAAAGCCAGCTGGGCCATTAGGAAAAACGTAGCGACTCCGCCAGTGACAAGCAACGCCACGAGTGCGTAGCCACCGATGATGATGGTGCGGTCGGTCTGGTTGCGGGCCTCGTCGCGCTCTTTGGTAAGGATCGCAATCTCCTTGAGGAGCTGCGCCGCCTCGGCCTCAAGTGCCTTCACCAGCCGGGATACATCCGCCGCTGGGGCAGCCGCAACTGCGGCGCGTTGAGCATCGGTGTGGGGTTTGGCTGCGGGAACGATAGCGTCGATTTTATCGGCTTCGGCGATGATGGTGCGGTCCTTGCCCTCTTGGCTTGCCACAACGGGCGCAGAGACCACCGCAGGCCGCAGGACGGGGGCGCGTGAGGTTGAGCATCCGGTCAGCGCGAGCAGGGCGAGGAGAGCGACGGTGGGGTTCATGTAAGTAGGTGGAAAAACAGCGTGCAGATTCCGACCATCACCCCGACGCCGATTGCAACGACGGAGAGCAGGAACTGAATGGCGTCTCGTTCGTCGCGGCTCATTCGATTACGTCCGTTGGCGTTAGCTCTAAGCGAAGAGCATCGAGGGCAGCTTGTTTCTCGGCATCTTTAGCAATGCCGAGGGCTTGTAGTGCAGCAGCGTTTTCGCGGATGAGGTCATCGCGGTAATTGGACAGCGGAATCATGTGCTGCATAATACCGAGGGAGGCAAGGAGTTCTTCGAGTTGCATATTAGTTTGTTATGGTGAAATAAACACGAGTCTCAGCGGTAGGTGCACTCGTTGGGTAAATCGTAAACGAACCCGCAGCAGCAACGGCAATTGCGCTACGCATGGTAGTATCATTAGTGCCAACTGTTAGCTGAATAACGCTGTTTACGGTGCAAAACGAATTGGTTACGACTAGTGAACTTGCAGCAGCAGCAAAATTGACTGCACCGCTTGATTTATTAATAGTAACCGCACCCGTAGTTCCTGTTGCGGTAATCGTTTTGGTCATCGAAATGTCACCAAGCGCACCCACTTGAAAAAAGTCTCCGTTGCTATTACGCACCCGCAAATACGGGGTGGTTGCGTTACTTGTCGTGTTGTCAAAAACATCAAGCAGAGTGGAGTTTTGATTAGTGCTACGAAGGACTTGAAGCCCGTGATATACTTTTAACGCTAATCCTGTCCCCGTCTGTGCAGTCCAACTCTCAAATTGTCCATTTCCGCCACCCCCCATAAACCGAAGCTGCACCCCAGTTGAAGGGCCAATCGTAACAGATTTCGCCACCGCAAGACCTCCTGATAGCACCACCGCTCCAGTTGTGTTGTTCGTCGTCGCATCCGTAGCGGAAGACGAAGTGATGGTAGTAAACGCACCAGTAGAAGCAGTAGTTGCGCCAACCGTGCCGTTGATATTGAGTGAACTTGTTCCACCCGCCAGCACAATGCCGCCAGTCGCGTTGGCAGCGTTTGCCAGCGCAGCCGCCACACCCGTGCCGATGCCCGTGATGTTGCCCACCTCTAAGGAGCTAGTGCCACCGAGCCACGCCGCCTTCGCGGTAGAATACGTCCAAGTGCGTGCGCCGACAGTAAACTGCTGTCCGTTTGTGGGAGATGCTGGGAATGTGATAGCCATAGGTTAGGGGGCGAGGAGGTCGGTCCAGCGTTCAGCAGCGATGATGCCCAGCTCGGCAAACATTTCCTGCGCTGCGAGAAGGTCGGCGTCGGCGGTCGAGATGATCCCGGTGGTCGCTGCGCGGGTCAGGAAATAATCTACCTGCCAGACCGTGCGACGAGCGGTGAATAAATCCTCGCGCTCGGCAAGGGTGAGACGGGACAGCACTAGGTCAGCGTCTAGGCTTATAAGGCTGGAAACTTCACCCGCAGCATACCAAGCCCGCACGCGAGATTGCATAGCCTCGGTAACCGTCTCGTTGGCAGTGATGCTAGCGCGTCCTCCCTCAACGGTGAAGGTAACTCCAGTAAGGTTCAGGGCATCAGCAATGTCGAGGGCGGTTATCATAGGAATCTTAGGGTTACAGGTGAAATACGCATCCGCTGCGCCGCTGAGTCTGCTCCGTTTTCAGCCTCAATACGGATGAACCTGCCGTTGGCATACCCTGTTGCAGTGTGGGTTGCAACCAAGGTTCGATTAAGGTAAAACAAATGCGCAGTTGAGGTGCGTAGTATGCAAAACTGCATTGGTATTTCTCCGCTCGGAATATCCACCCCTGTGTCGTTTTCAGTATAGGTAGTTCCGTTGTGCGTGAAGCTCCACAGTCGGACGTTTTTGCATACAAATCCGAATCCGGCCTCGGTCCATTGTCCGACCGCACCAGTGTAAGTTTTGCCGATACCAAACCGCCAGACTCCCGTAGAGGTGCTGGAGATTCGTAAGAATATCCCGTTGATTATGTAGCGGTCGGTCGCGCCAAAGGCTCCAGTGTTATAGTATCCAAAATACCACGGGTCTCCTGCGCTTGTGTTTGAATCAACCCGCGAAGTTGAAGAAGCCGTGACACCCGTTCCCACACCGTAATAAATGCCAGAATTACCTTCACTTGTTCCACTGCCAGTAACTGCAGCCGTTATGCGCTCCCAAGCCATAATCGCTGGGGGAACTAAAAGATAATCGGCAACGGTAAGGGCGTTTGTTGTTGCTGTGTCGGCTGTGCCGATGCCAGGCACCGTGCCTGCCGTGGTCGTAGTGGCAAGTGCGTTGCCGATGGTGCTGCCGGACACTTCCACCCACTGACTGCCGTAGCGAACATACCGTGCCCCGGTAGCTGAGTCATACCACTCGTCCATTGCGTTCGGACTCGCGGGCGTCGTGTCGGACTGGATGAGCCGAAGGGCTGGTGAGCCTGTCGTGCCGAGGTTGGTCGCAAGTGCGGTCGCCACACCCGTGCCGAGGCCCGTGACGCCACCAACCGCAACCGTGGGAGTCACCCAGGCGTCGTCATAGTTGGTGTTAGAGAGTTTCGCCAACACCTGCCCCGTTGTGCCGCCGCTCGGGATCGCGCCTGCACCAATGCCGCCGACGTTTACTGACCAGACTGCGTAGGTGCCGCTGCCCGTGTGACTATTTACGTCGACCACCAGCACACCCGTCGTCGAGTCGTAGCTGGTGACCGCTGCGTGCATATGGTTGCTCGCATTAAAAACGAT
>Ga0209400_1000468_pt1 | contig 35304 bp, 34 predicted proteins | sample M_130807_EF_Meta_FD_187313 | JGI IMG/M metagenome (GOLD analysis project Ga0209400, IMG submission 187313) | Freshwater microbial communities from Lake Montjoie, Canada to study carbon cycling - M_130807_EF_MetaG (SPAdes) (version 2) | ecosystem: Environmental > Aquatic > Freshwater > Lake... | reverse complement strand
CTTTGAAAAGTACCCAGGATGGTGCCGCCACGAACTTTCACAACACCAATTTCAGTAATACCCGCACCAAATTTTGGAGAGCCACCAGATGTTTCTAGATCTATGACAGCAAAGGTGGTCTGCGATAGTGGGGTTTGACCAATGTTCACCATGGGCACGATCGTAGGTGATTGAACTGACAACAGTCAGGTCATAGTATTTTCTTATGGCAATTGAAGGAGCACCAGTAGGTTGGATGCAGGATTGGTCTGCAGTTGGTTCAGGTAAGAATGCCCACATTGGAGTACTTCTGGTTCATGGGTTTACGGGAGCACCACCGTCGATGCGCCCATGGGGGGAGTTCTTGCATTCCAAGGGTTACACCGTGCGCGTGCCACTATTGCCGGGGCACGGAAGCACGCCTGAAGATTTAAATGAAGTTAAATGGCAAGAGTGGCCAGCAAAAGTTATTTATGAACTCAATGAACTCAAGAAAACCTGCGACACCATTTTTTTAATCGGGCTTTCGATGGGTGGCGGCACAGTTCTCAATGTTGCAACCACTAACAATGAGGAAATTAAGGGATTGATTTTGGTAAATCCGTGGATTCATCTCAAGGGAATCACTGTCGAAGTTTCATTTTTAATATCACGTCTTCGTAAAATGCGGGCCAGTGTTGGAAATGACATCAAACGCCCAGGAATTACAGAGTGGGGCTATGACGCAACCCCTATGCGAGGCGTTTATCAAGCGCTCAAAATGCTACGAATTACCCGAAAGAATTTGGCAGCGGTAACTGTTCCCGTGCAGCTCTTTCATTCTGTTGAGGATCACACCTTGCCGGTTTCTAATACTGAAATCATTTTGGCTGAGATTGGGTCTAAGGATAAAACTCGTATCGAATTAGTTAATAGTTATCACGTTGCAACTTTAGATTATGACCAAGAGTTGATTTTTCAGAACAGCCTGACTTTTATTGAAGGATTAACTCCTTAGAAGTCTTCTAGTCTGACTTTCTGGTTAGCGAGAAATTTGTTCCTTTAAAAAATCAATTGCTTGGACGGCGTTCCATCCATTTGGGTACTTCTCACGCATCGCGCGCGGTCCTTCTAGATCTGAACCAAAGGTCAGGAGGGATATCTCAGTTCGCCCATCAGGCCTGCGTTGGCCCAGTCCGATGTCAGCCATCAACGCATTACACAGACATTTAGAACCTTGTGCTTGATCTACTTGGCCGTTTTTGAATTCATAATTATCAAGTGGTTCTGCAGGGCATCGATAACCGATTCCACCCTTTTCGCGTTGATACATCGTGCGCAAATAACCGAGGTCGCAAATTCGTGTGCGTTCTTTGTATAGATTGTCATTAGAAAGTGTCTGATTATTCTGGATCACCTTGAATGGAAAACCAGTAGGTGAGGCACTTGCATCTGTTAAAACACGCATGTTCGGATCTGCCAGAGAGTTGAGGACACTGGATCTATTTTCTTCGGTGAAGCCAGACTCATTAGAAAGAGCAAAGACCGAACCAACCTGCACACCTTTTGCTCCGTGAGCAAGTGCTTCAACGACTTTGGCAGGTGTTGCAAAACCTCCGGCAAGCCAAAAGGGAGAACCAGATGCCAGAATTTTTTCTAGATTCGGGATATCTAAATCGTTATAGATCGCCTCACCATTGTCATCAATTGCATTTTTAGCTCGAGGGGGAGCGTTGTGCCCTCCTGCAACGTGATACTCGATGACGAAGCCATCAGGCTTGGTCTCTTCATCTTTATTTAGGTATGCAACAAGTGCGTGAGATGAAACTATCGCCAAAAATTGTGGACGCTTTACCGGAAAGGTTTCGATCCCAAGGGTTCGTGGATCAAAGTGTAGGTAATGCTTATCTTTTGTATCTGCGACTTCAACTTTCATCGCTACCTTATTGCCAACTGATATTTCATTGAGTGCATGTGGAATTTGTGCGGGGATTCCAGCACCGATCAGTATGTAGTCAACATCAGCAAGCATTGCGCCATAGAGCTGTGCTGGAATGGCCAATTGGATCTTCTCCAAGATATTCATTCCGATCAGACCGTTATGGCCTTCCTTAGCCAGCCAGACTTCAACAAAGCTAGAGACGGCTAATAAATTATTTGAGAAGAGATTGCCCTTGATGCTTAACTTTGGAACATCTAGATAAGGCTTATCTGCAGCGCGACCACCTTCCACAAAGAAGCGGTCCAAAATTTCAGCGATAGTTTTTTGGTTAGGAAAATGAGACATTGCGCGGCGAATGTCGCCCGAGAGATCGCCATCTTGCAATCGGCGCGCTACAACTGAATCAATTGCAGTTCCTGAAATAACTCCAAGTTCACCAGCAATGGCAACCTGCTTTGCCAGTTGCCATGAAGAGACGGCAATGCCCATTCCACCCTGAATGATGGTTGGGTACTTAACATCTCTTTCCATCCGAGAACTGTAAAGAGCAAAGAGGCGAACTGGCGAGTAGGAATTGCAAATAGAGGGGTGAATTGAGGTGAATGTGAGGCATCTCTAATTTATATTGCGCTTTATCTAAGTGGACCGTACTGGGATCGAACCAGTGACCCCCACAATGTCAATGTGGTGCTCTACCGCTGAGCCAACGATCCTTAGGTGGTTGAACTATACAACAGTGATTTATCGGGCGTAATCATCCTCAATACGCTCAATATCATCTTCGCCGAAATAGGTTCCGGTTTGGATCTCGACGAAAACTAACTCTTCTTTGCCACTATTGCCGATGCGGTGGAGCTGGCCCATTTCAACGCTGACTGTTTCACCTGGAAATTTTTCAAATGTTTGGCCATCAATGACTACCGTTGCAACACCGGAAACAATGAACCAATGTTCGCGCCGTTTTTGATGACGTTGATATGAAAGTCGAGTTCCAGGTGTTACATAGATGCACTTAACTTTGTGGAAATCACTTTCCTGCAACACCTCATACCGACCCCATGGTCTGGTTGAATCATCTGCAGACATTTTCAACTTCCTTCGTTGTTCCTAGGTCACACTCTTTCATTAAAGATGGAGGTCGGGACGGGATTTGAACCCGTGTAGAGGGATTTGCAGTCCCTTGCCTCGCCTCTCGGCCACCCGACCATAAAATATCGCCGTTAGATCTCTGTTCCTTGTGAGAACAATCCAAACGGCGAATATGAGAGCGGACGACCGGGTTCGAACCGGCGACCTGAACCTTGGCAAGGTTCCGCGCTACCAACTGCGCTACGTCCGCGAGGAGGGCAAATCTATCGCAGGAGAGCCCTAAGCGCCAAAGTGAGGTTGATTGGTTAGCGTTATCCCGTGCCATATGCGGAAAGTGCTTCACTCTTTTGGATGGGCGGCAGGCTCGCCACCGATCTTGTCGAGATCTCACACGATCCAGCGTGTTTAAGTGATGGTGGTTTCTGGGCCGTTTCTACAACTTTTGAAAATCACTTCACAGCTGCAAAGTTTGCAACAGTTGTGAATGCGCCCTTTCCAACAACTCCGTGGATTCCATTGCAGGGTAGCTGGAGTTCTTCTCTAGAGAAGGATCAATATGTTGGATATGTAGAGCGGATCCGAAGCGCAGTTGCAGAAGGATGGGTCTATCAAGTCAATGCCTGTCGGCGATTAACCCATGCTGATGATGGTCAATCACTGCGCGGACTTTTTTCCGAAATTTTGAAAAACAACCCAGCGCCCTGGGCTTGTTATATGGAAATTCCTGGAGTAATGATCGCATCTGCTTCACCAGAACTTTTTCTGAGTCGGAATGAATCAATTGTGAAAACTTCTCCCATCAAAGGTACTCAGCCTGCGAATGCTCAAAGATTTGGTGCAAAAGATCAAGCAGAAAATGTAATGATTGTTGATTTGATGCGTAATGATTTCGGTCGCATCTGCAAAAGCGGGACCGTTGAGGTTCCTCGCTTACTTTCCAGTGAAGAGCACCCAGGATTACAGCATCTAGTCTCTGATATTCAGGGCGAATTGCTGGATGATATTCCGTGGAGTCAAATCTTTACCGCGCTTTCTCCGCCGGGTTCTGTCAGTGGTGCGCCAAAATCATCTGCAGTACAAGTTATTTCCGGCAATGAAATTGATCGTGGACCCTACTGCGGTGCACTGGGATGGGTTGAAGGCGATCAAGCAGTTTTATCGGTGGCAATTAGAACCTTTTGGAAAGATGCCGGCATTAACTTTGGCACAGGTGCCGGAATCACTTGGGGTAGTGATCCAACTGCTGAGTGGGAAGAGACGCAACTCAAAGCTAGGCGATTAATCTCGATTGCTGGGGGAGAGCTATTGTGAATGTAATAGTCAATGGCACTCTCGTGCCGCAAGAACAATCACAGTGTTCGGTACTTGGATGGCTAGAGGGTGCTGGAATTTTTGAAACTATTAAAACCGTTGATGGAAAGCCTTGGGCGCTATCTCGCCATATGCGAAGGGCGGTTAATAGCGCGGCTAGAGAAAAGATTGTGCTGCCTAGTGAAGAGTTGGTGCGGGAATCGATCGCAACATTGCTCAAAGCCGAAAGTCATCCAACGGGTTTATTGCGAGTTTCATTTGATGCGACAGGTAATTGGGCAGCAGTTCATCTTCCCTATATGGAGAACTCCCTACCTGCCAAGGTGGGAATCCATGGCAAGACATTAGTTATTGACTGTGTCCCTGTTAAAAGTTATCCCTATAACCACCGACTAGAAATTCTTGAGCAAGCTCGAATCAATGGTTTTGATGAAGCACTAGTTACAAGCTCTGACGGCAAAGTCTGTGAGGGCTCAGTCTGTAATCTTCTAGTCAAGATCGCTGGCAAATGGTGCACGCCTCCGCTTTCCGATGGAGTGCTGCCTGGGGTCATGCGCGCGTTAGTGATTGAAAACTGCAATGTAATAGTGCGCTCCATTGCAATATCTGAAATCGAGAGCATTGAATCTGGATTCTTATTAAGTAGTCTGCGGCTAGCACAACCGATTGCTTCAATTGGTGGTCGCGAATTATCCCAATCACCTGAATTCAGGGATGAAATAGACGCGATGGCGCTAAGGACTTCGGTAGGCTAGGCACATGTCCCAGATATCGATCACAGTTGATGGCGCGCAACTTTCAGTAGCACCTGATCAGCGCCCAACTCATATCTTTGCTGACAATAAGGAAGTTGTTGTGTGCACGGTAAATGGAGTGCTGAAGGATTTGTGGACCGATCTGACCGATGGTGATGTAGTCGAGTCAATCTTAATTTCAACACCAACAGGACTCGAAGTCCTACGACATTCAACAGCGCACGTGATGGCACAGGCTGTGCAAGAGGTTTATGCAAACACTAAGTTGGGTATTGGCCCTCCCATAAAGGACGGCTTTTATTATGACTTTGAACCGGAAAACACCTTTAACCCAGATGATTTAACAAAAATTGAAAGTGCGATGCGCAAGATCATTAAAGAAGGTCAAAGGTTTAAACGACGGGTAACAACCGAGGCTGATGCCCTAAAAGAGTTATCGCACGAACCGTATAAATGTGAATTGATTGGCATTAAGGGTCCTGCAGGTGAAGAAGCATCTGTGGAAGTTGGAGGCTCTGAGTTAACTATTTATGACAACTTAGGTCGAGATGGCAATCCTGTGTGGAGCGATCTATGCAGAGGTCCTCATCTGCCATCTACTAAAAATATTCCGGCATTTAAATTGATGCGAACAGCGGCTGCATATTGGCGCGGTTCTGAGAAGAATCCAATGTTGCAACGTATTTATGGAACAGCCTGGCCATCACAAGATGAGCTCAATGCTTATCTTGAACTTTTGGCAGAGGCGGAAAAACGTGACCACCGTCGCTTGGGTACTGAGCTAGATTTATTTTCATTTCCTGAAGAAATTGGGTCAGGCCTTGCCGTGTTCCATCCCAAGGGTGGAATTGTGCGCCGTGCCATGGAGGATTACTCACGCATTCGTCATGAAGAAGAGGGGTATGAGTTCGTTTACTCACCTCACTTAACCAAGGCTGCCTTATTTGAAACATCAGGCCACTTGCAATGGTATGCCGATGGAATGTACCCACCAATGATTTTGGATGAGGAGTACAACGCGGACGGAACCGTTAAACGTGCCGGCCAGCAGTACTACATGAAGCCTATGAACTGCCCATTTCACAATCTGATTTACAGATCTCGTGGCCGTTCCTATCGCGAACTCCCATTGCGTTTGTTTGAGTTTGGAACTGTTTACCGTTACGAGAAATCTGGTGTGCTGCACGGAATCACCCGCGCGCGTGGCTTTACGCAAGATGATGCTCATATTTATTGCACCAAAGAGCAAATGGTCGGCGAACTTGATTCCTTGCTCACTTTTGTACTTAATTTACTTCGTGATTACGGTTTAAATGATTTCTATCTAGAACTATCAACAAAGAACCCCGAGAAGTTCGTGGGAGAAGATTCTGATTGGGCTGAGGCAACCGAAGCGCTTCGCAAAGCGGCTACCGCACAAAATCTAGAACTTGTACTAGATGAAGGCGGCGCGGCATTTTATGGCCCAAAGATTTCGGTTCAAGCAAAGGATGCAATTGGTCGCACCTGGCAGATGTCCACAATCCAGGTTGATTTTCAATTGCCACAGCGTTTTGAGTTGGAATACTCAGCAACAGATGGAACTCGCCAGCGTCCTGTAATGATTCACCGCGCACTGTTTGGCTCCATCGAACGATTCTTTGGCGTTCTTACTGAGCACTACAGCGGAGCGTTTCCACCTTGGCTTGCACCTATTCAAGCAATTGGTATCCCAGTTGCAGACACTTTCGGTGACTACTTGGGCGATGTTATTCAACAAATGCGCAAAGCTGGAATCCGCGCCGAACTTGATTCCTCAGATGATCGCATGCAAAAAAAGGTTCGAAACGCACAAATGCAAAAGATCCCATTCATGGTCATTGCAGGCGAAGAGGATCAAAAAGCTGGGGCGGTCTCCTTCCGATACCGAAATGGCGAACAGAAGAATGGAATTCCGATTAAGGACGCCATTGCTGAAATTAAAAAAGTAGTTCAGGAACGCACTCAGGTTTGATCGGTGAGTACTTCAATAGATGGTGCTGGAATGCCAGACGGGTGGCAGCGTTTGTGGGCGCCGCATCGCTTGGAGTATTTACGGGGAGAAAATCGTCCATTAGAGGGCAACAGTGTTGAGTGTCCCTTTTGCAGAATTCCAACTTTGCAGGATGAAGAAGGATTAATTGTTCACCGTGGCCAAACAGCCTATGTTGTTATGAATCTTTACCCATACAACCCTGGTCATCTTTTAATCTGTGCCTATCGACACGTTCCTGATTTAACGGATTTAACAGATCAAGAGCGTCACGAAATTGGCGACTTGACAGCTCATGCGATGAAAACAATCCGCGCTGTTTCCAATCCCGAAGGTTTTAACCTTGGTATGAATCAAGGTGCAATTTCAGGAGCTGGCGTTGCGGATCATATTCACCAACATGTTGTTCCTCGCTGGGGAGGAGATGCAAATTTCATGCCGATAATTGGCAGGACCAAAGTACTACCGCAATTATTGCACTTGACCCGCGCTGAGATTGCTGCGGCCTGGTAATTAAATAACTAACTGTTGAATAAACTCTTCAACGATATCTACACCGATGCCTCGTTCGATCCATAAAGGGATCGCAGGAAACAGTAAACCTGCGCTGAATGCATCCTCTCCAGCAGCTGCCAGCAACTCCAGATACTCATTACGAAATTCTTGCACCAACGTTTGATGCTCTTCTTCACTGTTCTTAATTGTTTTTGGATTTGTTGAGTAATCAATGATTTGAAGATCAGACAAACTGATGAGCGCGACAGGAAGGCCAGCGTCATCATGGAGAACTAGGTAGGGCGTAATCATTTGATCAAAAACTCGGGTTGCGATCATTACAGCATCATCAAAATCTGCCTCAAGGTTTTCTAAATGTGTGACCACTACAAGGCGTGGAACCTGATACTCATCTAAGGATTGCCACACATCGATGGTCGCTTGATCAATTCCAGCCGATGGGTCGATCGCAAAAATTGCTAGATCAGATTCTGATTCAGCAATTTCGGAGAATCGAGCCTTAAAGAGTGCGGCAACTTGAGCAGGGTCAGCGCTTGTGTGACCGTAGACATGAATCTGCAGGTCGTTTATTTGAGATTGCACTGGCTCAGCCTACGATGGTCCTTGATGTTAAGCGCACGATTGAAGCCAGCGGTCACCAGGGTAATTACCCCAGTAGCCAAAATTGCCCTGCGTATCGGAATTACCCCCAATGCAGTGACCTGGACAGGGGCGATTGCCGTAGTTACAGCGGCTCTTTATTTCTATCCCAAAGGTGAATTTTTCTTAGGCACAGTGATCATCTGCGTTATGGCGCTCAGTGATTTGTTTGACGGAACGATGGCGCGCATTTCCCAGAAAGGTTCTAGTAAATGGGGAGGCTTTCTAGACTCAACTATTGATCGAATCACAGATTCTGCAATTCTCATTGGTGTTTGTATTTACCTGATCGTAAACGATGATGCGCTTGCGATCGTTGTAATTGTCACCTTGATGACAGGAATGCTCGTTCCCTACATTCGAGCTAAAGCGGAAAGTTTTGGAATTGAATGTTCTGGTGGAATAGCAGAACGGACCGAGAGATTAATTATCTCTTTAGCTGCAATCGGATTTCACGGTCTAGGTATTCCATACATTATGGCAGTCGGAATGTGGTTATTGGCTGTACTTGGTACCTATACAGTTGTTCAAAGAATGTTGATAGTTAAGCGAGCCAAATAAGTGAAGGACAATCTTTCGGCATATGCGTATTTTGCTGGGTGGAGAATTGTTCGATGGTTACCAGAGCGCACCGCTTACCGCTTAGCGTATGCAGCGGCTGATTTTTTAACCAAGCGCAAAGGCAAAAACGTTTCCCGATTACGCTCTAATCTGCAGCGCACTAAGCCAAACATGACCGAATTGGATTTGGATTTACTCCTGATCGATGCAATGCGTTCCTACATGCGATATTGGTGTGACACATTCAGATTTCCAGACTGGTCGCCCGAGCGTGTTCGCGAAACTGTGAGCGTTACAAATGAACATCTCCTACTAGATGCAATAAGTGCAAAGACTGGGGTAATTGTCACTTTGCCGCACGCGGGAAATTGGGATCATGCTGGTGCATATTTTTGCGGTAAAGGAATAAATCTGGTTACTGTCGCTGAACACTTGAAGCCGGAAAAACTCTTTTTAAAATTCTTGAGTTATCGACAAGCGATGGGTATGGAAGTTTTGCCACTAGATGGCAGGGTTTTGGGTACCTTGGAACAACGGCTACGCCAAGGAGCATTAGTTGCATTAGTAGCAGACCGTGACTTATCCCGATCAGGCATTGCTGTTAACTTCTTTGGTGCTCCATCACGCATGCCACCAGGGCCAGCAATTTTGGCGCTAAAAACAGATGCCCCTTTGATAACAGCTTTTGTTTCTTATACAGAGACAGGCATTCATATCGATTTTAATGAAATCTCTCTTCCGTCATCTGGCAGTGATGAAGAAAAAATTTCGAACATTGTTCAAAAAATGGCCCAACAATTTGAAGTTGGAATTACTGCCCATCCTGAGGATTGGCACATGTTGCAGCGAATTTGGACCGATGGCGATTTTAGGGAGCGCGTGTAATGCTGACCCGTTCCTTGAAAATCGGAATTGTGTGTCCTTATAGCTGGGACACACCAGGTGGAGTTCAAAACCATATTCGGGATCTAGCGGAATTCTTGATTGCAGCTGGTCATGAAGTATCTGTCCTAGCTCCGGCAATTGATGAAGAGAAGTTGCCAGACTATGTCGTCAATGCCGGCAAACCAATATCAATTCCATACAACGGAGCAGTAGCGCGCGTTCTATTTGGACCAGTTGCATTCTCACGGGTTCGACAATGGATCTCACAAGGTGATTTTGATCTGTTGCATTTACATGAACCAGCCATTCCTTCTATCTCACTACTTGCCTGTTGGGCTGCAGATGGGCCCATGGTTGGAACCTTTCATGCCGCAGCTAAGAGACAAAAGATTATTTTTGCTATCGGACCGATTTTAGAACCAGCTATTGAGAAATTATCGGCGCGAATTGCGGTGTCTGAAGCGGCTCGTTTAACTCTCACAGACCATCTTGATACGGATGCAATTGTTATTCCTAATGGTATTTACGCATCTAGATATCACGATGGAGTTGCCCAAGAAAAGTGGCAAGGAAATACCCTTGGCTTTATTGGACGATTTGAAGAACCGCGAAAAGGCTTAAGTGTCTTACTGGAGGCATTACCTGTAATAGCTCGTTTTGCACCGGATGTGAAAGTTTTTGTGGCAGGACCAGGTGATCCAACTGAGGTTGAGAAGAGTATCGATCCGCAACTACGACACCGCTTCGAGTTCTTAGGCAAAATCTCTGAGCAAGATAAAGCTAATTTCATGTCTTCAGTATCAATTTATGTTGCACCTAACACAGGCGGGGAGTCCTTTGGAATCATTCTGGCTGAAGCGTTAGCAGGAGGTGCTTGTGTAGTTGCAAGTGATATTCCGGCATTTGATGATTTGCTAGGACAGGGCGAGTTTGGAGCACTTTTCAAATCAGAAGATTCAACAGATTTAGCAAAGGTGATTATCGATCTTTTGCGAGATGACAAAAAAAGATTTGAGCTCGCACAGGCAGGACGATCCCGAGGCCAGAGTTTTGACTGGGAGTTGATTGCACAGCAGATTTTTTCAGTCTATGAAATGTCCATTGTAGGGAGTGAAAAAGTCAAGCTTGCATCAGATACTCGCTCATGGAATCGCTTCTTATCAAAGGATGACAAATGATGACGAATTGGTTTCTTGTTGGGTTTCTTCTTCTGGTTTCACTTTGGTATTTGAGTTTTTTGGCGACACGGTTAGATCGCTTGCATCATCGAGTTGAAACTAGTTGGGCAAATCTAGATGTTCTGCTTCAAAAACGTGCAGCAGTTGCACTGGAGATTGCCCATAGCGATATCGCCGATCCGGCTTCATCATTGTTATTAACGGGTGCGGCATACCAAGCAAGAGATGCCGACATTGAAAGTAGATCTTCTGCAGAAAGTGGGCTTTCAGGAGCCTTGGGTTTACTCCTTGAAGACTCTCAGCACCTTGCAACGGCGGCAGATAACGCCTTGCTTACTGAGCTTTCAGCATTGACCGACAAGATCCGAGTGGCGATTGCGATTCATACAGATGCGGTGACCCGTACACAGATGGTGCGCGGTAAGTTCATTGTCAGAATCTTTCGTCTGGCAGGTACTGCGCCACTACCTGTTACCTATGAATTTGAGTCTGATGTTCTCTAGACGGACCGTAGCGTTAGCAGTTTTAAGCTTTCTGCTACTTGCAGGTTGCTCAGTCATCTCCAAGATTGTTCCGGATGCTGCAATCACTAATGTATTAAGTGGTCGCGAGGGTATTAATGGGCCAGTACTTGTTGTCAAAATTGATGATACGACCCAGGCACATCCGCAGGTTGGTTTAGAAGATGCTGACATTGTTTATATTGAACAAGTTGAGGGTGGATTGACACGCTTAGCCGCCGTTTTTTCATCTGTGATTCCTCAACGTATCGGTCCAGTGCGAAGTGCACGCATTTCCGATATAGAAATTTTGTCGCAATTTGGTCGAGTTGCCTTTGCCTATAGCGGTGCGCAAAGCAAATTACTGGCAGTTATCGCCGCAGCCAATCTTCAAGATTTGGGAGCTCAAAGACAAAGTCCAACAATCTTTACAACTGATCCAAACCGAATACCTCCCTACGCAATGGTTTTGCGTGCTGATTTGTTAATGCAGCGAATCACAGAAAAGAAGTACGCGATAGATTCTGCAAAAAGCATTGGCTTTGAATTCGGAGAATTGCAGGATGGGGGAGTTCCAACTAACCAAGCCGTGATGCATTGGCCCGCAGCTACTTACTCTGCAACCTGGTCTGATCAAGAATCTCGGTGGTTGCTCTCACATAACAATTCGGTGAACTATGCAGAGTCTGGCGTTGTGCTAGGTCCAACTACTTTAATTATTCAAATGGTTTCTATAACCCCATCAGAGTACAAAGACAAAGTTGGGGGAGTAACTCCATTTTCGCAAACAGTTGGAACCGGCAAGGCGTATGTGCTTCGTAATGGGCAAAGGTTTGTAACGACATGGAATAGAGCATCTGCTGACTCTGGAACATCCTTTACCTTTGCTGATGGAACGGAAATGAAGATGGATCCGGGTCAAATTTGGATAGCTCTGACAGATCGTGAGCCTGATTTCACCTCGCCACCTGCGCCAAAGACAAAGTAGTATTGCCTCCTATCTTTCGATCGAAGCGGAGTACAGAACATGACTGAAGTAACTGGCACAGCACGCGTTAAGCGCGGAATGGCTGAAATGCTCAAGGGCGGCGTGATCATGGATGTGGTTAATGTCGAACAAGCAAAGATTGCCGAAGATGCTGGCGCAGTTGCAGTTATGGCACTAGAGCGCGTTCCGGCAGATATTCGCGCGCAAGGTGGCGTAGCACGCATGTCCGATCCTGACATGATTGAAAAGATTCAGGCAGCTGTTTCCATTCCAGTGATGGCAAAGGCACGCATCGGGCACTTTGTTGAGGCGCAGGTATTGCAATCTCTAGGAGTCGATTACATCGATGAGTCAGAAGTTTTAACACCATCAGATCTTGAAAACCACATTGATAAGTGGGATTTTACAATTCCCTTTGTCTGTGGAGCAACAAATCTCGGCGAAGCACTTCGTCGCATCAATGAGGGTGCTGCAATGATTCGTTCAAAGGGCGAAGCGGGCACTGGCGATGTTTCAAATGCCATGATGCACATGCGCAAGATCGGCGGAGAGATACGTCGTCTGTCATCAATGCGCGAAGATGAGCTCTATGTTGCAGCCAAAGAGTTACAAGCACCATTCGCACTTGTTAAAGAGGTTGCCGAGACTGGAAAACTTCCAGTAGTTCTCTTTACCGCCGGAGGAATCGCAACTCCTGCAGATGCTGCGTTAATGATGAGCATGGGCGCACATGGTGTGTTTATCGGTTCTGGCATTTTCAAATCTGGAAACCCTGCTCAACGCGCAGCGGCATGTGTTAAGGCAACTACCTTCTGGGATGATCCAAAGGTTGTTGCAGATGCATCGCGTGGTCTTGGCGAGGCAATGGTAGGAATTAACGTTGCCGATTTGCCAGCACCACATCGTCTTTCTGAGCGCGGTTGGTAATTTTCTAATAAATGAAGGTCGGCGTTTTAGCTCTGCAGGGCGATGTACGAGAGCACGTGAGTGCACTTATTGCTTGCGGAGTTACGCCCATCTCAGTCAGACGCTCTGTTGAGTTAGATCAGATCGATGCCTTGGTTTTACCAGGCGGGGAATCCACCACCATTGCCCATTTATCCGAAGTTTTTGGCATTTACGATCAAATTAAAGATCGCATTGTTCAGGGTATGCCTGTTTATGGTTCATGCGCTGGAATGATTCTTCTGGCAATTGAAATTTTAGACGCAAAAGTTGGTCAAAAAAGTTTTGGTGGATTAGATATCACTGTCCGAAGAAATGCTTTTGGTCGACAGGTTGATTCCTTTGAATCAGATATTGCATTTGACGATGGCAGTGCAGATTTGATCCGTGCGGTATTTATCCGAGCTCCCTGGGTTGAACGCGTGGGGGATGGGGTGCAGGTTTTAGCAGCTGTTGATAAACATCCAGTTGCGGTGCGCTCACAAAGATTGTTTGCAACCTCCTTTCACCCGGAACTAACGGGAGATCATCGGATTCATCGTTACTTTATTGAGGAAGTGGCACGGCCTGCATTAGAGAAGGTAAAGTAGAGTCATCGTTTAACTGATCCAGTATTTAGGGTAGATAGAGGTGTTCCAATGTCCGGCCATTCCAAATGGGCGACGACCAAGCACAAGAAGGCAATCATCGATAGTCGCCGTGCAAAGGTATTTGCAAAACAAATTCGTGCAATTGAAGTTGCTGCTCGTAATGGTGGGGCAGACATGGATGGCAATCCAACTCTTTTTGATGCTGTGGCAAAGGCTAAGAAGTCTTCGATGCCTGCAGATAATATTGATCGTGCAATCAAGCGCGGTGCTGGTCTAGAAGCAGGAGCAAAAGACTGGATCACGATTATGTATGAGGGCTATGGGCCAAATGGCGTTGCTATCATGATTGAATGTTTATCAGATAACCGAAATCGTTCAGCTTCAGAAGTTAAAGTTGCAGTTACTCGCAACGGAGGATCTATGGCAGATCTTGGCTCTGTTTCATACCTGTTTAATCGTAAGGGTGTAGTCATCGTGAAAAAAGATGGAGCACTGACTGAAGATTCAATCCTGGAAGCTGTTCTTGAAGCAGGTGCTGAAGAGGTAAATGATTTAGGTGAGGCCTTTGAAATTGTTAGTGAGCCCGTTGATCTAGTTCCAGTCCGGACGGCACTACAAAATGCTGGTATTGATTATGAATCAGCCGACTCCTCATTCTTGCCATCAATGTCTATTCCGCTAGATGCTGATGGAGCAAAAAAGGTATTTGAACTCATCGATGCTATTGAAGAGCTAGATGATGTGCAGAATGTGTTTAGCAATTTTGATGTTTCTGACGAGGTTATGGCGAGCCTAGATTAAGTAGTTGTTCCTCATCTCTAGGCTTGTGGACTGAACTAACGAGAAAGCACGAGGCTAAGCAATGAGAGTTTTGGGCGTTGATCCAGGCCTTACTCGCTGCGGCGTTGGGATAGTCGAAGGGGCTATTGGTTCTCCTATTTCGTTAATAGGAGTCGGCGTGATTTTGACCCCAACTGATGCTGCCCTTGATCAACGTTTACTTGATTTAGATCAACAACTCTCTGAGTGGATAAATCTCTGGAAGCCAGATGTTATTGCCGTTGAACGGGTTTTTTCTCAGCACAATGTCAGAACTGTTATGGGAACAGGGCAAGCAGCAGGAATTGCATTATTGCTGGCTGCCAAAGCTGGTATCCCCGTCATGATGCATACGCCATCAGAAGTTAAGGCCTCGGTTACTGGCAGTGGTCGTGCTAATAAAGCACAGGTGGCCTTGATGGTGCAAAAAATTCTAAATCTTGACACTATTCCAAAACCAGTTGATGCAACAGATGCACTGGCATTAGCAATTTGTCATATTTGGCGGGGTGGCGGAAATACCAAGATCGCTCAAGCGCTAGCTGCCGAGCAGTCACGATTAAAGAAATTGCGTGCAAGATGATTTCACTTTTGACGGGAACTGTTCGATCAATCGCAACTGATCGACTAATAGTCGAAGTAGGTGGTTTCGGAGTCTCTGTGTTAGTTAATCCGCAGACATCAGCGCAGATGACTCTAGGTTCCCAAGTGCAACTATTTACCTCATTGGTAGTGCGTGAAGACTCACTGACGTTATTTGGTTTCATTAATGATGAGTCGCGCTCACTTTTTGAGTTAGTACAAACTGTCTCTGGGATTGGCCCAAAGGTTGCGCTATCTATTTTGGGGGCGCTGACTCCTGAAGATTTAGGTCGCGCGATTTCACAAGAAGATATTGGTGCCATTGAGAAAGTTCCGGGCATCGGTCGCAAGGGTGCCCAGCGTTTAATCCTTGAACTCAAGGGAAAACTGAGCGATCTTTCTTCTGTTCATCCATACAAGGGACATCAACCGGCTTGGCGCGAACAATTAACAAGTGCTCTTGTCTCCCTCGGTTTTTCACCTAAAGAATCAGATGGTGCGATCTCCCAGGTGGTTTCAACTTTGCAGGCTGATGGAACTGATGCGGCGCAACTAGATTTAAGTGAGTTACTCAAGTTGACCCTAGCTAGTGGAAAGAGTGCTCGTGGCTGATGATCGGTTAGTGACACCGCAAATAAAGGGTGAAGAGTCAGCTGTTGAACATGCGCTGCGCCCTAAAACACTCGGTGACTTTGTGGGTCAAGAACGTGTGCGCGAACAGATCGATGTTTTGTTAACTGCAGCGCGTCATCGTAATTCTCCAGCAGATCATATTTTGTTATCAGGTCCTCCTGGTCTTGGTAAAACAACCCTTGCCTTGATTTTGGCAAGTGAAATGCAAGCACCGATTCGAATTACAAGTGGTCCTGCAATAACCCACGCAGGAGACCTAGCGGCAATTCTTTCTTCATTAGTTGAAGGTGAAATTTTATTTTTAGATGAGATTCATCGTTTGCCAAGGCCTGCAGAGGAGCTTCTTTATTTAGCGATGGAAGATTTTCGTGTTGATGTGGTTGTTGGTAAGGGTCCGGGCGCAACAGCGATTCCATTACAGCTTCCACATTTCACATTGGTAGGGGCAACAACTCGTGCAGGTTTATTGCCAAGTCCGCTGCGCGATCGCTTTGGATTTACCGCCCACCTTGATTTCTACAACGAAAAAGATATTGCACATGTGATTACAAGAAGCGCCGAATTGCTCAAAATTTTCATTGATAAAGATGCCATTGTTGAAGTCGCTGGACGATCCCGTGGCACGCCGCGTATTGCTAATCGATTACTGCGTCGTGTTCGAGATTATGCACAAGTCCAAGGAAGCGCGCGCATTTCATTAGCAGATGCCAAATCGGCATTGGAGATGTATGAAGTCGATGAGTTAGGCCTTGATCGCCTGGATCGTGGAGTCTTGGTGGCCCTGATCGAACGATTTAATGGGGGACCAGTTGGGCTTTCCACACTTGCTATTGCCGTTGGTGAAGAGGTCGAAACAGTCGAGTCAGTTGCCGAACCGTTCCTAGTTCGAAACGGCTTTATGGCGCGTACTCCACGCGGACGAGTAGCTACCGCTCAGGGCTGGCGGCATATAGGACGAACACCACCAGCGGAAATCTCGACTCTTTTCGACTTACCTGCACCCGACGCCTAGACTCTCGCTCTATGTCTACAACTAATAAACCATTAAAGAAGGACGCCCGCCCTGGCCGCACATTAGCGATCCTAGCTTTGGTACTTATTGCTATGACCAGCCTGGTATTTATTCAAGGGGCCACTTCAATTCGCTTAGGTTTAGATCTTCGCGGCGGAACCTCTGTGACCTTGCAACCGCGAATTGCTCCTGGCGATGAGGGAAAGATAACCAGTGAATCGATCGATCAGGCGGTCTCAATTATTCGTCAACGCGTTAACTCTTTAGGTGTAGCTGAGTCTGAAGTTTCTGCACAAGGCAGTGGAACAAATCGTCAGATTGTTATCTCAGTTCCTGGTGACACAGGTCGTCGAGTTGTTGAATTAGTTGGACAAACCGCCGAACTACGTTTCCGACAAGTTCTTGCCTCTGGATCGGGGATTCCAACGACGGCTGATGCAGCCGCAACTCCAGCATTTGGTGTGAGCGCAGAAATAAATGCGCAGTTTGCTGCCCTTGATTGCACAAAGCCCGAAAATCTACAGGGCACTGGAACAGATCTTCCTACAGATGTCATTGTTGTATGTGATCGCGCGGGAGGAACAAAATATATTTTGGCACCGGCTGAAGTTCTAGGTCGTCAAATTTCTAAGGCATCTGCCGGTCTAGATACTCAAGCAGGTAGTGCTTGGTATGTAAGCCTTACTTTTAATAATGAGGGTACTTCGGCATTTGGTGCCCTTACAGCTCGTGTCACCGGCCTTCCAGAACCAACAAATCAGGTTGCAATTGTTTTGGATGGATTAGTTGTTTCATCGCCACGCATTACTGAAGCGATTCCATCTGGCAGTGCCCAGATCACAGGAAGCTTCACACAATTAGAGGCGCAAGATTTAGCTAATGTTCTTAAGTACGGTGCATTGCCGTTGGCTTTTGATCGCGGAGAAGTTCAACAAGTTTCACCAACTCTGGGTGCTGATCAACTAAGTGCAGGTCTACTTGCAGGAGCACTTGGTCTTGGCTTGGTAATGCTCTACTCATTGTTCTACTACCGAGGTCTAGGAATCGTGACTGTTGGTTCTTTAACCGTCGCTGGCGGAATGATCTATCTGCTCTTCTTACTATTTGGAGAATGGATTGGCTTTACACTGACTTTGGCAGGTATTGCCGGCGCAATTGTTGCAATTGGCGTTACCGCTGACTCATTTATTATCTACTTTGAACGCATTCGAGATGAGATGCGCGAAGGTCGCTCACTTCGAACGGCAGTAGAAACCGGTTGGCTCCGAGCCCGACGCACTATCTTGGTCGCAGACTTTGTTTCACTCATTGCTGCGGCACTGTTGTACTTCTTTGCTGTCGGCGGAGTTCGTGGATTTGCTTTCACCCTCGGGTTAACAACACTGGTTGACCTTGTCGTGGTGTTTGTATTTACAAAACCTCTTGTCTCACTTTTGTCACGAGTTAAGTTCATTAATTCTGGACACCCAATGTCAGGATTCTCAAGCAAGAGCTTGGGCACCTTAGTCGCGAAGGAGGCATAAAGATGTCTAAGTTGTCAGGTCTTGGTGGTCGCCTCTATCGTGGCGAAACAGCGGTTGATTTCATTGGTAATCGTCGCCGTTGGTATTCAGTCTCAGCACTATTTATTCTTGCCTCAATCGCTGCACTTTCGCTCCAAGGCCTGCACCTTGGCATTGAGTTCAAGGGTGGTTCATCTTTTACGGTCAATAAAGATACTGCGACCATCGAACAAGCGCGTTCTGCTGTCGAAGCAACTGGAATTCCAGGTGAGCTCATTGTTCAGGAAATTGGTAGTGACAAGGTTCGCGTTCAAACAGGTGCACTTGATACTGTTCAGAACAATGCAGTGCAAGATGCTTTAGCTGCAGAATTCGGTGTGTCAGTTGAATCAATTGATACGCAAATCATTGGTCCTTCTTGGGGTAAAGAGATTACTCGTAAAGCCATTTATGGTCTTATTGGCTTCTTAATAGTTGTGATGCTTTATCTTGCGATGGCTTTTGAACCCAAGATGTCTATTGCTGCTATTGCAGCAGTGGTTCATGACGTTTTCATCACGGTGGGTATTTATGCACTTGTCGGTTTTGACGTTACTCCGGCAACGATTATTGGTTTCTTAACAATTTTGGGTTATTCCCTTTATGACACCGTAGTTGTGTTCGACAAGGTACGTGAAAATACACGCACGATCACTTCGACTTCAACTAAGACTTATTCACAAGCGGTGAACCACGCAGTCAATCAAACCCTAGTGCGTTCTGCGAATACATCACTTATTGCCCTCCTGCCTGTTGGTTCAATTCTCTTCGTGGGAGCAGGTCTCTTGGGGGCTGGAACATTGAAGGATCTATCCCTAGCTTTGTTTATTGGACTTGCAGTTGGAACCTATTCATCAATCTTTATTGCTCCGCCAGTTCTTGCTCAGCTGCGTGAAAAAGAGCCAGCGATGCAAGCGCTTGCAAAGCGTGTGAATGCACGATCAGGTGCCGCTACCGTCACAACTTCGGCAGTTTCAGTTGATGCAATCAATGGACGTGGCCCACGTAATCAACCAAAGCGCAAGGGTCGTAAGTAAGGTCTTTTGTGGATACTTTGATAGCACCAGTAATCAGTGCTCTCAAGGAGAATCACGCGTCGGTAGATTCTGATGAGGTGTCTCGCGCATTTGAAGTAGCGCGAGAGGCCCACCAAGGTCAGCTCCGAAAATCAGGTGAAGAGTACATAACCCACCCAGTGGCCGTTGCTGAAATTCTGGCACAGCTTGGATTAAACCCTGCAACTGTAATAGCTGCATTACTGCACGACACCGTTGAAGATACAAGTTATTCATTAACGAAATTACGGATTGATTTTGGTGATGAGATCGCAAACTTGGTTGATGGTGTGACCAAGTTAGACAAATTGAGCTACGGTCCGACTGCAGAGGCTGAAACCGTTCGAAAAATGGTTATTGCAATGTCTCGGGACATTCGAGTACTTGTTATCAAGTTGGCAGATCGATTACACAATGCGCGCACCTGGAAATATGTTTCCGCAGAAAGTGCACTTCGAAAAGCCCGTGAAACCTTAGATATTTATGCTCCGCTGGCTCACCGCTTAGGAATGAATGCGATTAAGTGGGAGTTGGAGGACCTGTCCTTTGAGGTTTTGGAACCGAAGAAATTTGAGGAAATCTCCAGATTGGTTGCCGAACGCTCTCCATCACGTGATGCTTTAACTGAGCAGGTTATTGAATCGGTAAAAGAGGATTTCTTGCTGGAGCACATTGAAGCAACCGTGACGGGGAGAAAAAAGCACTTCTTCTCGGTCTACCAAAAGATGGTGGTTCGTGGTCGTGAGTTCAACGAGATTTATGATCTAGTCGGAATTCGAGTTTTGGTTAATGACGTTCGTGATTGCTACGCAGTTCTTGGTTCGATCCATGCCAGGTGGAGTCCGGTTCCGGGACGTTTCAAAGATTACATTGCAATGCCTAAGTTCAATTTGTATCAATCTCTTCACACAACTGTCATCGGTCCTACAGGAAAAGCGATTGAAATACAGATTCGTACATATGACATGCATGCAAGAGCTGAATTTGGTATCGCAGCGCACTGGAAATACAAGCAGGGTCCTGAAAACACAGATAGCTCACCAGAGATGTTATGGCTTCGTCAGTTGCATGAATGGCAGAAAGAAACAGAGGATCCTTCAGAGTTTCTCGAAGCGTTACGTTTTGATCTGGGATCACCTGAGGTATTTGTTTTCACGCCGAAGGGGAGTGTTGTGGCTTTGCCTGGGGGTTCAACACCGGTTGACTTCGCCTTCTCTGTCCATACTGATGTGGGCCTTCGGTGTGCCGGGGCGAAGGTGAATGGACGTTTAGTGCCACTTGATTCTCGCCTGAGCAATGGCGATGTAGTTGAGATTGTCACTAACAAGAGCGAATCGGCAGGGCCAAGTCGAGATTGGCTGAACTTTGTTAAGAGTCCGCGTGCTCGTTCAAAGATAAAGGCTTGGTTTAGCAAGGAACGTCGCGAAGAAGCGATAGATGCTGGCCGTGAATCTTTAGCCCGCCAAATGCGCAAAGCCGGTCTACCTTTGCAAAAAATATTTGCAGGTCATTCCTTATTGGAATTGGCTCATGAACTTCGCTACCCAGACATTGATGGATTGTATTCAGCAGTGGGCGATGGTTATGTATCAGCAGCCTCTATCATCGATAAGTTAGTAGCAGCCTTAGGTGCCGATGATTCACATCCAGAGCCAACGATGGAGGTATTTGCAAATCGTGTGCCGACTACGCGACGTTCAAGCAACGCGATCGATGTAGAGGGTGCTGATGATGTACTTGTAAAACTTGCTCGTTGCTGCACACCAGTCCCTGGAGATTTAATCATGGGCTTCATCACCAAGGGCAGTGGAGTTTCAATTCACCGAGCAGATTGCACCAACGCTCACGATCTGCAGATTCATCAATTAGATAGAGTCGTAAATGTTAAGTGGAGACTAGGTGCCTCTTCGGTATTCCTAGTTAACATCCAAGTCGAAGCTTTAGATCGTGCTTCTTTATTAGCAGATGTCACCCGCACCTTATCCGACCAGCATGTAAACATTCTGAGCGCAGCGGTGAGTACTTCAAAGGATCGAACCGCCTTTTCACGCTTCACATTTGAAATGGCAGATGCAACTCATCTAGATGCCGTGCTTGCTGCGGTGCGAGGCATTGAAGGCGTTTACGATGTTTATCGAACAACCAACAATTAGCTAAATTCAGCTAAGCCCTTTTCAGCCTCTGCCAACCAGACCTTACGGGCAGTTGCAGACTCTGCAGCTTCTTCAGACTTCTTCGTGTTACCACTTAGCGCAAACTTAGCCGCAGCCTTTTCGTAATTGGCAATAGATTCAGTCAGTTGTGCAACAACCTCTTCCGCACGCTTTTTTGCGGCAGGATCGGTCTTGCGCCAACTATCAGCTTCGGCTTCTTTAATAACTGATTCAACTTTGGCTACTCGCGCATCCATCGCCGCACGCTTATCTCTATGCGTCATGCCGATCTTTTCCCAAGAGCGAAGATGTTCATTAAGGCTCTTTCGAGCCTCTTTGACATCAGAGAATGGAAGAACCGCTTCAATCAGAGTGAGCAACTCTTCGCGTTTTACAAGATTGGCTGCCATTGTGACATCGCGCTTTTCAAGGTCAGCGTTCTTAGCAGTGAAGAATTGATCTTGTGCGGCCTTAAACCGTGACCACAATTTTGCGTCATCGCCCTTTTTCCCGCGTCCGGCTGCTTTCCATAGATCCATCAGGGCCTTAAAACGCTTGGCTGTTGGAACCCATTCAGTCGATGTTGCTAATTTCTCCGCCTCTTCGACAATAACCTTCTTGGCATCTGCAACTACTGACTGGGTTGCCTCGAGGGCTGCAAAGTGTGTTCGACGACGTTTATCAAATTTGTTGCGTGATGAAGAAAAGCGCTTCCACAAATCTGCATCTGCTTTTTTATCTAGACGTGGCGCAGCCTTCCATTCATCGAGTAGAACTTTGAGGCGATCACCAGTGCTCTTCCAACTTTCTGAGAGAGCTAATCCTTCAGCTTCTGCAACAATTTTTTCCTTTTCTACAACTATCTGTGCAAGTCGGGCTGTCTTAGCCGCTGTCTCTGCAGCCTTCTTTGCCTCATATGCTTCACGATGTCCTTCAATTAGAGGTTCAATCTGTTCAACAGATGCTGCCAAGGCATCGAGATCGCCAACACCATTAAATTCTTTGACCTGATCGCGCAATTTTTTGACAGCTGCATAGGCATCAGATGGAACCATTGCTCCGCTTTTTATGCGCGCAGCAAGTAGTGCGATTTCAGCGGCTAGAACTTCAAATTTTCTGACAAAATATGACAATGCTTCTTCGGCAGTTTTGCCTGGATATGAACCAACCGCCTTTTCGCCTTGTGATGTTCGAACGTAAACGGTGCCATCATCTGCGACTCGACCAAAAGCTGAAGGATCTCCTATCAACGCACTTGCTGCGCTGGCCTGGTGGGGGAAATTCATATCTGTCATGAGAGTGATCCTTTCAGCGCGTTTCTTCTATGAGAAGTTCGCTATGTGGTGGGTGCGATGCTCAGAAGTTTTAAAGCTTCTGAGCGTGGGTTGAGGGTGTATTCGTGTGCAAAAGGTACCCTGTCTCATGGTGTGAGCGTCAATCGCTCTGGAGTCTGAGCGTGAAAAGAGGTGGGTTGAGCATGCTGATCGACTCATTTGCAGCACCGATGTATGCCACCAATTGCTGGGTGATCGCAACTGAGCCAGGGGCCGAATGCGTGGTCATTGATCCTGGCATGCCAGATGTTTCTCAGCAGCTGACTGAAATATTGGATAGACACAATCTTAAACCGGTAGCTGTTATTGCAACCCATGGTCACCTAGACCATACCTTTTCTATCCAAGCAATCGCTGACGGGTACGGCATCCCTTCATACATCCATAGTGAAGATCGGGCAGCTCTGTCGAACCCAGAAAAGCTTGTTAGTTCAGAGTTTCAAAGCACCTTGGCTGGAATGAATTTTTCAGAAGCAAAGGATGTTCGCGAGCTTCGAAATGGCGATGTAATTGAACTAGTTGGTCTTTCCTTTAAGACAATCCACGCTCCTGGTCATACTCGAGGCTCTTTAATGTTTGAAGTTTCCAATGAGGTATTAATCAGCGGGGATGTCCTGTTTGCTGGTTCAATTGGGCGTACCGATTTACCCACTGGTTCTGCTAAAGATATGGAAGAGACCTTGCGCAAGAAAGTATTGCCATTAGCCGATCACCTACGAGTGTTACCTGGTCACGGTCCAGAAACAACTATGGCACATGAAAAAAAGAGTAATACCTATCTTAAGAGTTTGGTAGGTCGCTACTAATGGCAGGTCAAAAAATTTCTGCGCCAAAGGGCGTGAGTGAGTATGTGCCAAGCAGATCAAGGGCATTTGAATTTGTTCGTGAGAACTTAATTGCACCTGCCAAACGTGCGGGGTATCAATTAATAGAGTTGCCTGTTTTTGAAGATACTGAACTATTCACACGCGGAGTAGGCGAATCTACCGATGTTGTATCTAAAGAGATGTACACATTCGAGGATCGTGGCGGTCGATCAATAACACTTCGTCCCGAGGGAACCGCCGGTGTGATGCGTGCTGTGATCGAACACGGATTAGATCGTGGACAGTTGCCAGTTAAAGTTTGGTACTCAGGCCAGTTCTTTCGTGCAGAGCGTCCGCAAGCAGGACGCTACCGACAGTTCTATCAAGTTGGAATCGAAGCGATTGGTCTAGATGATCCTGCAATTGATGCGGAAGTAATCGCAATTGCCGATGCTGGATTTAGAGCTATTGGCCTGAGTAAGTATCGTTTAGAGATCACTTCATTAGGAGATGCCGAATCTCGGGCAGCTCATCGGGTTGATCTCGTAAAATTTATTTCAACGCTCACCCTCGATGAAGCAACTGCAGCGCGGGCGCTGATTAATCCACTCCGCCTCTTTGATGATAAACGCGAGGAAATGCGCAAGGCGATGGCTGATGCTCCCTTATTGATCAATTATCTAAATGAAGATTCCCGCCTTCAATTTGAACAAGTGCAAAAGTATTTGGATGCTTTGGGGATTTCATATGTACTCAATCCCCGAATGGTGCGTGGGCTTGATTACTACACAGGCACCACCTTCGAGTTTGTTCACGAATTGTTGGGAGCACAATCAGGTATTGGAGGTGGCGGACGATATGACGGATTGATGGAGCAACTCGGAGGCCAATCTCTTTCTGGAATTGGATTTGGATTAGGTGTCGATCGTGCACTCTTAGCTGCAGAGGCAGAAGGAGTAATAGGAAACGATGCTTTTGTTTCAGACCTATTCATCATTCCGCTAGGGGAGCCAGCCAGAGTTAAAGCCTTAACTATTGCAGCCGATTTACGGGCCCATGGAAAGAGCGTTGAGATTGCTTTTGGCGATCGCGCCCTCAAGGGGGCGATGAAAGGTGCTGATAAAAGTGGTGCGAAATATGTCGTGGTACTTGGTGAATCAGAGATTTCTAGCGGGACAGTTGAATTGAAAGAGATGAAATCTGGGCACACATCTTCCGTTAAGATTGACTCATTGCTCGAACCCTCTAAAACGGAAAAATTGGACTAATTAATGTTGCGTACACATGAAGCAGGCTCACTTCGCAAATCCCATGCGGGTCAGACAGTAACCCTTGCAGGATGGGTTTCACGTCGCCGAGATCATGGTGGGGTTGCCTTTATTGATCTTCGGGATGCATCTGGTTCAGTTCAAGTGGTTATTCGCGACGAAAAAGTTGCCGGATCATTACGCGCAGAGTGGTGTTTGCTCATTACCGGTGAGGTTGTTGCTCGACCTGATGGAAATGAGAATACAAACATCGCAACCGGTGAGATCGAAGTGATGGGCGATACCGTTGTTGTCTTGTCAGAATCTGCTCCACTTCCATTCCCTGTAGATAGTGGGGATGACTCTGACATTAACGAAGAGGTTCGACTGCGTTACCGATACTTAGACTTGCGCCGTGAAAAGCCGGCACATAATCTGCGCTTGCGTTCAAAAGTTACTTCAACGATTCGCCGTGTGATGGAAGAAGAAACGTTTCTTGAGATTGAAACACCCTACTTAACCAGGTCAACACCAGAAGGAGCGCGCGACTTTCTAGTTCCAGTTCGCCTGCAACCAGGTAGTTGGTATGCCCTGCCTCAGTCACCGCAGCTCTTTAAGCAACTTTTGATGGTTGCTGGTATGGAAAAGTATTATCAAATCGCACGCTGTTTCCGCGATGAAGACTTCCGTGCAGATCGCCAACCAGAGTTCACGCAACTAGATATTGAAATGTCTTTTATTGATCAAGAAGATATTTTGGCTGTGGCTGAAAAGATTGTTGCTCGCATCTGGAAGGAAACTGCTAACTACGATATTCCTCTTCCCTTGCAGCGTATGACATATGCAGATGCGATGTCACAATATGGATCCGACAAACCTGATCTTCGATTTGCAAGTCAATTGGTTGATCTCACCTCATTTTTTGGTGAGACACCTTTTAGAGTTTTCCAAGCTCCCTATGTCGGCGCGGTTGTTATGCCTGGGGGAGCAGCCTCTGCACGTCGCGAGTTAGATGCGTGGCAGGACTGGGCAAAAGCACGTGGTGCAAAGGGATTGGCATACATTCTGGTAAATGAAGACGGTACTTTGGGTGGTCCAGTGTCGAAGAACATTTCTGAGAATGAGACAGCAGGAATTGTTCAAGCAGCTGGCGCTAAAGTTGGAGATGCGATCTTCTTTGCAGCAGGTGAGCGAACAGCATCTTTAAATCTATTGGGCGCTGTTCGATTAGAAATTGGAAAGCGCTGCGGTCTCATCCCTGAAGGTAAGTGGGAATTTTTGTGGGTTGTAGATGCTCCTATGTTTGAGCCGACAGACAACGGTGGTTGGACAGCTGTTCACCATCCATTTACAGGACCCAAGCCAGAGTTTGCAGCAACATTTAAGTCAGATCCCGCCTTAGCTCTTGCCTATGCCTATGACATTGTTTTGAATGGAACAGAGTTAGGCGGTGGATCGATTCGTATCCATGATCGAACTATGCAAAAGGATGTTTTCTCTGTCATTGGCTTAAGCGATGAAGAGGCAAACAGTAAGTTTGGTTTCTTGTTAGAGGCTTTCAATTATGGGCCGCCTCCGCATGGCGGAATTGCACTTGGTTTAGATCGCGTATGTGCATTGCTGACTGGTTCAGACTCAATTCGTGAAGTTATTGCTTTCCCAAAGACAGCTAGTGGAGGAGATCCTCTAACGGGCGCTCCAACTCCCATTACTCCCGCTCAACGCAAAGAGAGCGGAATCGATTGGGTTCCACAAGCAAAAACCAGCGAAGACAAGTAAGGGTCAGGTAGGCTAACGATATGGGTCCAGGCGGAATTGCAACGATAATCGCAGCATCATCTCTTGCTGTGATCGCTTTGGCGATCGCATATGTTGTTATCCGAGTCGGTCGCTTAGTTGACGAGGCAAGCACCTCACTCAAGGTTCTTACAGAGGAGACCGCCCCACTCATTGACGAGTTGAATACAACGGTAACTCTTGTAAATGGTCCTCTTCACAGCATTAACCGTGTCACCAAGAATATTGAAGAGATGTCAGACAAGGTCAACGAAGCAGCATCAACTTTTATGAACAAAAATGGTTCGGCGGTAAAGGTGGCAGGAGCTCTTATATCTGCAGCGCAAATGAACAAGGGCCGCTCAAAGAAGAAGAAGGCGGAGTGATCCTAGCTAGTGGAATCCGCCGAAATCCGTTCGCGCTGGCTGCGCTTCTTTGAATCAGATAACCGACAGGGTTTAACCCACACTGTTGTGCCTTCAGCATCTTTGATTGCTGATGATCCAAATCTCTTGTTAGTAAATGCCGGCATGGTTCCCTTTAAGCCGTTCTTTCTGGGTGAGGTAACACCGCCTTACAAGAGAGCTACTTCAGTGCAGAAGTGTGTGCGCACATTAGATATTGATGAAGTTGGTAAAACAACTCGTCACGCTTCATTTTTTCAAATGTGTGGCAATTTCTCATTTGGTGATTACTTCAAAGAAGGTGCAATCGCACTTGCATGGGAACTTCTAACACGTCCTATCGCAGATGGTGGGTACGGTTTTCCTGAAGATAAATTGTGGGTGACTGTTTACTTAGATGATGATGAGGCCGCAGATATTTGGCACAAGAAAATTGGGGTTCCCAAGGAGCGAATCCAGCGCCGTGACATGGCAGATAATTTCTGGTCGATGGGAGTGCCAGGACCATGCGGACCATGTTCTGAAATCTACTATGACCGAGGTCCTGCATATGGTGCTGAGGGTGGACCTATCGCAGATGAGAATAGATACCTCGAAATTTGGAATCTTGTTTTCATGCAAAATGAACGCGGTGCTGGCGGCGGAAAAGATAGTTATCCGATTCTTGGCGAATTGCCAGCAAAGAGTATTGATACCGGTCTTGGCTTAGAGCGTACGGCGGCGTTGCTGCAGGGTGTAGAAAATATTTATGAGATTGACACAACAGTAATGATTTTGAATCGCGCCTCTGAGTTAACGGGAGTTAAGTACGGATCATCAGAAAAATCAGATATTGCATTGCGCGTGATCGCCGATCATGCTCGTACGTCTGCCATGTTGATCGGTGATGGAGTCACGCCCGGCAATGAAGGCCGTGGGTACGTGCTGCGCCGAATGATGCGTAGAACTATTCGCAATATGCGTCTTTTGGGATCGATGGATCCAATCATGTCTGAACTCACTGTCGCCGCAATCGGTGCGATGGGGTCACAGTATCCAGAGTTGATAGCTGATAAGAAACGTATTTTGTCTGTCAGCGTTTCCGAAGAAGAAAGTTTCCTCCAGACACTCAAAAGTGGTACGGCAATCTTTGATCTTGCATCAGTTGCTTTAAAAAAATCGAAGGTCAGCATCTTGCCCGGCGATGAAGTCTTTAAACTCCATGATACTTATGGGTTCCCCTTTGATTTAACTTTGGAAATGGCACGCGAAGAGGGCCTTGAAGTTGATGAAGATGGTTTTCGTCGCTTGATGAAGGAGCAAAAGGATCGGGCAAAGGCTGATGCGAAGTCGAAGAAATCGGGTCACACGGACGTTTCTGTCTATAAGGCTATTGCTGATAAAAGTGGCAAAAGTGAATTCGTTGGTTACGCCCAGCAGAGTTCAGAGTCAAAGCTAACTGGAATTGTTGTGGATGGAATAGGCGTTGCAAGTGCTGCAGAAGGCGAAGATGTCGAGCTCACCTTGAACCGAACACCGTTCTATGCTGAAGGTGGCGGTCAGTTGGCTGATGGCGGACGCATTACCTTGAGTAACGGTGCGATTGTTGAAATCGAAGATGTTCAATCACCAGTTCCTGGCTTGTCAGTACACCGGGGCCGGGTTATCAGCGGTTCAATTGAAGTGGGTAGTGACGCACTTGCTGAGATAGATATTCAACGTCGTCATGCTATTTCGAGGGCCCATACGGCAACTCACATGGTCCACAAAGCCTTCCGTGAGATTCTTGGCGAAACTGCGACACAAGCTGGATCTGAGAATTCACCAGGTCGCTTCCGCTTTGATTTTCCATCTACTGGTTCTGTTCCAGTCAGTGTTTTAAATGATGTTGAATCGCGGGTCAATGCTTTATTGTTAGATAATCTTGAAGTTACTGCCGAAAGTATGAGTCAAGCAAAGGCGAAAGAACTTGGTGCTATGGCTTTGTTTGGAGAAAAATATGGTGATGTTGTCCGCGTAGTCAGTGTGGGGGACTGGGCCCGTGAATTATGCGGTGGCACACATGTTGAAAGGTCCGGGCAGTTAGGCGTGATTAAGTTATTGGGTGAATCTTCAATTGGAGCGGGTGTTCGTCGTGTTGAAGCACTTGTTGGGGTCGATGCTTATAAGTTTTTAGCTCGTGAACATGTTTTACTCAACTCGCTGACTGATTTAATTAAGGGTGCTCGCACGGAAGAGTTACCTGAGCGAATTTCAGAATTACTGAACAAGATGAAGGAAATTGAAAAGGAACTAGCATCTGTGCGTTCCGCACAGGCTCTTTCTCAAGTAGGCGAACTTGCCAAAAACGCCAAAGTGATAAACGGTATTTCGTACATCTCATCAGTCATGGCTGATGGTGTTTCAGGCGATGACCTACGAAAAATTGCGTTAGATCTACGATCTGGCCAAGAAAAATCTGTGGTCGCTCTGATCAGTTCAAATGATGGTAAGCCAGTTTTGGTGGTCGCAACTAGTGAAGGGGCCCGATCAACTGGGGTTAAGGCTGGAGCGCTAGTAAAGATTGGTTCAACTGTTCTGGGTGGTGGCGGTGGCGGCAAGGAAGATTTCGCACAAGGCGGCGGAATTGATTCGTCAAAATCACAGGATGCTTTGACTGCGATCTCAAACGCGCTCGTTGGTTAAATGATGGAGCGCGGACGTCGAATCGCATTTGATTACGGTGATGTTCGGATTGGCGTGGCCGTAAGTGATCCGGACTCGATTCTCTCTTCTCCATTAACAACATTGAAAGCAACCGATAAGTCCCTTGTTAAACAGATTGCGCAGATATTGACTGAGATTGAACCAGTAGCTATTTATGTTGGACGCCCTGCTTTGCTGAATGGAAATGACGGGGCTGCAACGGAAAAAGCACTCGATTTTGTTGAAGTTCTGCGCACGATCACACTGGTACCAATTGAGCTAATTGATGAACGCATGAGCACAGTAAGTGCGGCCCGAAACTTACGAGATGCAGGTCGCAATGCCAGGGATTCAAAGGATGCGATCGACATGGCCGCAGCAGTTGCAATTTTGGAATTAGCTCTTGAATTAGAGAAACGCAAATGAAGGTACGTCTCCTTGTTGCTTTGATCAGTATCGCACTCTTGGGGGCTGCCTTTTACGCCAGATCAGGACCTAGTGTTGCACCGGATTTTCCGACTAATGAAATGATTGCAGATCAGTCAGAGGTTGTCATCGATATCCCTAATGGTTCTTCAGGCTCGGAAATAGCTCAGTTACTTTTTGCGAACGGCGTGGTTAAATCTTCGGAAGCCTTTTTTAGGGTTGCGGTAGGGGATAAGCGATCTGAGAGAATTGCACCTGGCAACCATCGAGTTTCGCAAAATATCTCAGCCCAACAAGCTCTCGAACAGTTACTAGATGCCGATCGTATTCCAAACCTAATCAGAATTTATGAAGGCGGCTGGAAGAGCGAGGTCGTTACCGCACTTATCGATTATGGTTTTACTAAAGCAGAGATTAACAAAGCTCTAACATCAGTGGTTCTGCCGAAAGGATTCAAAGACACTGAAGGGCTGCTCTTCCCAGCCCAATACACTTTTGCAAAAGGAACTTCGGCCGTACAGGCTGTTCAGTCAATGATTGATCGATTTAGTGCAGAACCAATCGCACAGCGACTAATGTCAGGAGATAACGAGTTTACCGGAGGGCAGCTCCTGACTATCGCCTCAGTAATTCAGGCTGAAGGCGGTGCAAGTGATTTTGCCAAGGTTTCACGAGTGATTCGAAATCGCTTGAAAGTTGGAATGCCCTTACAGATGGATGCAACCGTTCATTTTATAGAAAAATTGCGTGGTGAAATCTTCTTAAGTTCCAAATCAACTCTAATTAATTCACCGTATAACACCTATAAGAAGTATGGACTTCCACCAGGTCCTATCGGAAGTCCTGGCGTAGCTGCTATGACAGCTGCTTTAGAACCTGCTCCTGGAGAATGGTTGTATTTCGTGACAGTCGCACCAGGTGATACGCGCTTCACAAAATCCTTTGATGAATTCAACACATGGAAAGCGCTATATGTGAAGAATCGAAAGGCGGGTGCTTTCAAGTGATTCTCGCGGGTGTTTTGGGTTCGCCAATCTCTCATTCCCTAAGTCCTCTATTGCACAAGACCGCTTATGAGTTTTTAGGTATTGAGGGATCTTATTCAGCCTTTGAAGTTCAATCTGGGCAGTTGCGACATTTTCTAAATAACGAAGGCTTAGCGCTAAACAATGTTTCTCTAACAATGCCTCTCAAAGAGGAGGCTTTATCAATTGCAGATTCGGTTTCAGATCTGTCGCGCCAGATTCAAGGCGGAAATACCTTGTTCAAAAAGGACGGCCTTTGGAATTTAACCAGTACTGATGTTGCAGGTTTCACCTTTGCATTGGAATCCCACAATCGGACTGCCATGGGCGATGTTTTGATTATCGGGGCAGGAGCAACTGCCCGAGCTGTGATTGCTGCATGCGATGGGGTGAGTCGTAGTGTCTCTGTGATCAATCGAAGTCCGGATCGTGAGATTGCTTTTAGAAACTCGGCACCTCACTTGCTCGTTGATTTTATTTCCTGGGGATCATCGATCGATTTTAACAAATACGATTTAGTAGTTAATACGACTCCAGGTGAAACGGCTGCGCTCTTTGTGGATCAAGTAACGGCAACGAGTGCAATATTTTTTGAAGTTCTCTATAACCCTTGGCCAACCTTGTTGCTATCTAAGTGGCGAGAGTCGGGCGGCTATGGAATTGATGGTTTAGATTTATTGATTCATCAGGCTATTTCGCAGATTGAGATATTTGCTTCATCCTCCATCGATCGAGTGGCGGTGGCAAAGATGCTTCGCGTGGTTGGTGAAATAGCGCTGGGGTAATCCACAGGCGGTTTTGTAAGCCGATTTTGCTTGTAGCGTGGGTGAATGGATGTTGCGCTTTTTATTCTGGCATTACCAATCTGTATCGCCGATTTAAGCACCTTCGTCATTCCAAACATATACACCAAGATCCTTTTCTACCTCACGCTTATTCATCTGACTCTTTTTGGAATTGGACAGTTGAGAGATGTTGCCGTGTCTCTATCGATGCTTTCGCTGCTGATATTGATTGGTATTGGTATGGGCGATGTCAAGGTTTTGGCTTTAATCCTGTTGTCACACAGTTTTAATACACCCGAATACATTGCATATGTTTTTCTTATGGGCTTGCTTCATATAGTGATTCTGACTGGATTTCATCGCGCAATTCCCTCGAAAATGGCCTTGGCACCTAGTATTTTCGTAGGCTTGGCAACTTATTTGGCAGCGAGATAGCGAAGTTATCTGCAAGAATACGCGCATGCGTTGGTTAACAGCTGGTGAATCTCACGGTCAGGCTCTTAGTGCCATTGTCGAGGGAATTCCAGCATCTGTTTCAATCACAACGGCTGATATTGATTTTCATTTGCAACGTCGACGGTTAGGCGTTGGTCGAGGAGCGCGTCAAAACTTTGAAGCAGACAAGGTAACAATTCTTGGAGGCGTTCGCCTTGGATTAACACAGGGAGGGCCGATTGCTATTCAAGTCGCTAATTCAGAGTGGCCAAAGTGGGAAAAGGTAATGTCTGCCGATCCCGTGCCAGAGGATGAGATTAAAGATTTAGCACGCAATGCACCATTAACCCGTCCGCGTCCCGGGCATGCAGATTTAGTTGGAATGCAGAAATATGATCTAGATGATGCTCGAGCGATCTTAGAACGTGCAAGTGCACGTGAAACTGCTGCACGTGTTGCACTTGGCGCTGTTGCTCGAAATTTCCTCCAACAAACGGTGGGCATAACAATTCTTAGTCATGTTCTTTCTATAGGTTCTATTCGCGTAGCGGATGATGCCCCCTTGCCTCAAGCCGGTGATATGACGACGATTGATGAAGATCCAGTTAGATGTGCTGACAAAGCTACAAGTGATCTGATGATTACCGAAATAGAAAATGCTCATCGCGATGGCGATACTTTAGGTGGGGTTGTAGAAGTTTTAGCTTTTAATATGCCGCCTGGATTGGGCTCACATGTTCATTGGGATCGACGCCTGGACTCTAAATTGGCCGGTGCTGTCATGGGTATCCAGGCAATAAAAGGCGTTGAAATCGGAGATGGTTTCAGAACTGCCACTCGTCGTGGATCTGTCGCACATGATGAAATCGAAAAGGATTCAACAGGAAAGATAGTTCGACGCACTGATCGTGCAGGTGGCACAGAAGGTGGAATGTCTAACGGTGAAATTTTGCGCGTACGCGCGGCGATGAAGCCAATTTCCACCGTACCAAAAGCACTAGATACCATTGATGTTGCAACAGGTGAGGCTGCAAAGGCGATTAATCAAAGATCCGATGTTTGCGCAGTCCCTGCGGCAGGAGTAGTTGCTGAAGCAATGGTTGCACTTGTATTAGCTGAGGTTGTTCTCGAAAAATTTGGGGGAGATTCAGTTACTGAAACTCGTCGTAATTTTGAGTCCTACATCGCCAATTTGAACTTTAAGTAACCCGACGCAATGACACGCATTGTATTAATTGGTGCACCTGGCAGTGGAAAAAGTACGGTTGGTGTTGCACTGGCTTCACATCTGCAGCGGCCATTTGTTGATACGGATGCATTGATAGAGTTGAAACAGTTAAAAAAGATCACTGATATTTTTGTAGAAGACGGTGAAGAGTATTTTCGGGGTATTGAATTTGAAACACTACAACAGGTTCTGTTAGAGCCTTCTGCTGTGATAAGTCTTGGGGGCGGGGCACCAATATCGCAACTGGCCCAAGATGCGTTGCTTGCGTCAGAATCGATAATTGTATTTTTAGATGTTTCATTAGCGACGGCAGCACCTCGTGTTGGATTCAATCGTGATCGTCCGTTGCTGCTTGGTAATCCGCGCGCCCAATGGCAGGCACTTTCCGATCAAAGAAGGCCGATATACGAGAAACTAGCCACCCAATCAATTAAAGTTGATGACATGACCGTAGATGAAATAGTCGCAATCATCGAATCGATTGTGTCATGACAATTATTTCGGTGCAGGCTGAGCATTCCTACGACGTGACCCTAACTAATTCTTGGGCGAGTGATCTGGCAAAGAAATGCGAGGGCCGAACGCGTGTTGCCGTTATAGTCTCCAAGAGTTTTGCACCTGATCTATCTACCCTTAAGGATTTGGATTCAGAGCTCCATGTATTTGAAGTTCCAGATGGAGAAGACGGTAAAAACATCGCAACGCTTACAAAGTTGTGGGATTGGCTTGGTGCAGCAGGATTTACTCGTTCAGATTTAGTGATAGGTATTGGTGGGGGAGCGATCACCGATTTAGCAGGATTTGCTGCCGCTTCATGGCTGCGTGGTTTGGATTGGGTGGCGGTGCCAACTTCTTTGGCAGGAATGGTCGATGCCTCAGTAGGGGGAAAAACTGGAATTAATTCTGACTACGGAAAGAATTTAATTGGATCTTTTCACTCACCAGTTGCCGTTCTTATTGATACTAATTTCTTGACCACGCTATCTGATCGTGACATCGCAGCTGGCATGGCCGAAGTGATCAAGTGTGGCTTCATTGCAGACCCCAAAATTCTGGGCCTAGCCGGCGCGCACTCAGTTGCAACTTTGCGACAGAACCCGGAGGTAGTCTCTGAATCGATCCGACGCGCAGTTACGGTGAAAGCCCAAGTTGTTTCCTCTGATTTCAAAGAGAGTTTCGCGCGCGAAGCTCTCAATTACGGACACACATTGGGCCATGCGATCGAGATTTTTTCCAAGTATAAGTTGCGTCACGGAGAAGCGGTTTCGATTGGATTGGTATACGCCGCCGAATTGGCTTTAGCCCGCGGATTAATTTCTAAGGAAGAAGTGGAGCTACATCGAACTATTTTATCTGCATATGGATTACCGATCACCTACGATCGACAAGTCTGGCAGAAAATTGCACCGTTACTCGCCTTAGATAAGAAGGCTCGTGGCAATACGATCAGATTTGTAGCACTCAGTGGGATTGGTTCAACAGTTAGGCTTGAGGATTTAACCTCCGCCGAA
>Ga0209400_1000466_pt1 | contig 35381 bp, 24 predicted proteins | sample M_130807_EF_Meta_FD_187313 | JGI IMG/M metagenome (GOLD analysis project Ga0209400, IMG submission 187313) | Freshwater microbial communities from Lake Montjoie, Canada to study carbon cycling - M_130807_EF_MetaG (SPAdes) (version 2) | ecosystem: Environmental > Aquatic > Freshwater > Lake... | reverse complement strand
CGCGCCGCAATCGCGTCGTCGGTGAACCGGTTGACGCCGCCGCCGTCAAGGCCACCGCCAAGGACTGGGACTGGAATGAATACCGGATCGTCTGCGAGGGGAAACGCATCCGCTCGTGGATCAACGGCGTGGCCGCGCTCGACTACACCGAGGCCGATCCGAACATTCCAACCAACGGCCTGATCGGAGTGCAGGCTCATGCGGGCGGAAAGTTTCTCGTCCAGTTCAAGGACATCACCATTAATGAGCTGCCCGCCACTGCGGAATTCAAGCCTGCGGAGGAGCCGAAAATGCAGCCGATCCAGAACGCACAACCACGCACCGCACAGGAACAAAAGGCCGCCTTCCACCTTCCGCCGGGTTTTGAGATCGAACTGGTCGCCGCGGAAGATCCCGCCGCCAATGTGGGAAAGTTCATCTCGGTGTATTTCGACCAACGCGGACGGATGTGGACGCAAACCGCGCTGGAATACCCGGTCGATGCCAATGAAAATGCCGCGATCGCGGATGCCCTCTACGCGAGCAAAGGAAAAGACAAAATCATCGTCTATGATCGCACCGCTTTGTTCGACAAACCTCTGCCCGCCGAAGGACTGAAGCCTGCGTTTACTTTCGCCGAAGGACTCGCCATTCCGCTGGGAATCCTGCCTTGGGGCGACGGCTCGAAATGTTACGCCTTACATGGTCATGACATCGTCCTGCTCACTGATACCGACAATGACAAGAAAGCGGATAAACAGGAGGTTCTGCTCACGGGCTTCGGTGTGCAGGATTCGCACCTTTTCCCCCACCAGTTCACCCGTGCTCCGGGAGGATGGATCTGGATGGCGCAGGGTGCATTCAACTACAGCAATGTCCGCCGTCCGAGCGATCCCGCCGACAAGACCATCAAGTTCGATCAAACCCGCATGGCGCGCATTCGACCCGACGGCAGCGCTTTTGAAATCACCTCGAACGGCCCCTGCAATATCTGGGGGCTGGTCATTGATCGAAATGGTGAATCCTTCATCCAGGAAGCCAACGATTTCGGCTACGGCGTGATGCCGTTCCACGAATACGGCAACTACCCCGGCTGCTCGGACGGGCAGTGGAAAAGTTACTCTCCGGAATTTCCCGGCACCTTTGTTTCCCAGCGTTTCGGCGGCACCGGCCTGAGCGGACTATGCCTGACCGACAAGGAGGGTGCCTACCCCGCTCCTTACAACAACCTGATGCTTGTCGCCAATCCGATCACCAACCGCATCAACACCGTGCAACTGGAACCGGTGGGAAAACCCAGCGCGGAACATTATCTCAGCGATTGGAAATTTGAGAAAATCGGCGATTTCGTGACCTGCGACGACCCGTGGTTCCGTCCCGTCGCCATGACTCTTGGCCCGGACGGCTGTGTGTACATTGTCGACTGGTACAACAAGATCATCAGCCACAATGAAGTGCCGCGCACCCATCCCGACCGCGACAAAATCCGCGGCCGCATCTGGCGCATCAAACATCAGCAGCAGAAAACAATCAGCGTGCCCGACTTCACCAAACTGGATGACAAGGCGCTGACGGAAAAACTCAGTTCCCCTTCGCTGACTCAAACCGTCATTGCGTACCAAACCCTGGCCGACCGCAAGTCGTCAACTTCGATCCGGTCCAACAGTATCGCCGGGCTCTGGGCATGGGAGTCCGCGCACATCAGCCAGGTCGCGCCCGTGACCGAAGCCGACCAAGCCTATTTGCAATCCTTTGCCAAGCACAGCGACCCCCAATTCCGCCGCGAAGCAGTGCGTGTGGCGGGAAATGTCCGTCTTTATGAGAACAAAACGTTGGCTCTTGAAAAAATGCTGCCGCTCATCAAAATGGCCCGGACAGACGCGCATAAAAACGTCCGCCGCGAGTGCATCAACAGCATTGGCAATCTGCTCGCGCTCGGGCAAGAGGTCGACAAACTTCTCGGCATCCTGCTGGATGGCGATCTCGGCATGCTGCCCGAGCCTCTGGCCCGCAGCACCCGCGGCAACAAGATGATTCCCGTTCGCGAGGCTTACGACCGCGAGTATGAACGCTACCTCACCCGCATGTTTCTGGAGCGGCAACCTGAAATCACCGGTGCGTTTCTCAGCTCCGCAGCCGCCAAAAATCTTCCTGTCGAAAGCCAGTTGCTCGCTGCGCTCGCGCTTCCCCCCGCTCAGGGAGCGGTGATCATTTCAGGACAATTGGCAGGGCTCAAACGCGCACCCAACGCCGAGGAAGTATTGCGCCTTGTTCAGGCTCTGGATCAACCGCAGATCCAACAATCCCTGCAGGCCGGCATCGCCAATCCCGCCACCAGTCAGACGATCATCGACGCGCTTTTGAAAAACAAAAACCGCATCCCCACCGAACGCATGCAGAGTCTGCTTACTTCCACGGTCGACCAGCTTTTCAAGGGGAATGCCGAAGAAGTGCAGCGCGCTGTTGCACTCAGTGCGGCGTTTTCACTGACCAACACGTCGGAAAAACTGCTCGCCATCGCCCAGGCGTCAGGCCCGGCGGAAAACCGCATCGCGGCGCTCGATGCCATCTCCACCCAACAAAACGGCGACCCCGCGATCCTGCTTGGCATCTATCAAAAAGAGCAGGACGCTCTTCAGCTTGCGGCCGTTAGGGCGCTCGCATCCTCCCGGCACCCGCAAGCCGCCAGTCAGGCCTTGGGCATTTTCGCCAAACTTGGCCCCGCGTTGCAACGTCAGGTCATCGAGGCCCTTTGCAGCCACAAGGAAGGTGCTCAGGCGCTGGTCAAGGCCTGTCTCGACGGCCAAGTCCCCACGAAAAATCTCAATGCGATCGCCATTGACCGCCTGCAGGTGGTATTGCACGACGACCCATCGCTTAAAAAACTGCTCGACGGACTGTCCGACATCTATCGCCCCGTGCTCGCCCTCAAGGGCAACGAAAGCGCCTTTGTTGCGACCAACATTTCCCTGCCCGGAGCCTTCACTGTGGAAACCTGGGTGAAACTGGATCCGGAAATCGACAATCGCGACAGCCTGGGAGGTGCGCCGGGTCAGTTGGATCTGAATTTCTTCGGCAGCAACTTCAGGATCTATGTCTTCGGTGCCGCGAACGATGTGATTGTCGCAAAAAAACAAACAATCGCCGGACTGTGGACGCACATCGCCGCGGTTCGCGATGAAAAAGGTTCCTACAAAATCTACATCAACGGCGAACTGGATAACGCCGAGTCGAAGAGCCAGCTTCACAACGTTGAAAACTTCCGCATCGGTTGGAGTTCATCGGACGGCGGCAGCAGCGAGCAACTCGCCGAGTTCCGCATTTGGAACCGCGAGCGCAGCGCTGTGGAAATTCGCGCCAATTTCGACCGCAGCCTCGCCAACAGCAAGGACCCGTCACTTCTCTTCAACGGCAGCGGCGACCAGGGCTGGGGCACTCTGAACGAGCATGCCAGCATCACCCGAGCCACCAACCTGCCCCCGGTGATGAGTTTGGATCAGTCGGCGGCTTTCGATAAAAAATACCAGCACATGCTTACTCTGGCACAGGCCGGAGGGAAAGCCGAACAGGGCAAAACACTCGCCGCCGTTTGCATGGGCTGTCACCAATTCGGCAATACGGGCGGACAAATCGGACCAAACCTCAGCAGCGTCGGTGCCATGGGTCCCGAGGCGATCGTCCGAAACATCCTCACGCCAAATGCCGCGATCGAACCAGGCTATCGGATCTTCCGTGTGGAAATGAAGGACGGTTCGCTGGTCGATGCCTTTTTTGTCAGTGAGGACAAGGATTCCATCCTGGTCCGACAGATGGGCGCGGGCGACAAACGCATCGAACGCAAGAACATCCAATCGACGCAGTTTCTCCGCCAGAGCCTGATGCCTGAAGGTTTGCTGGATGCCTACAGCGATGACCAAATCAAGGACCTGTTCAGCTTCCTGATGTCTTTGAAATAATCCGACGCTGTCAGCCCGACTGCTTCTCCCATCGCGAAGGCCGGGGGAAGCGTTCTTTCATCCAACGCATCGAGTCTTCCGCGTCAACAAACGGATCATCAATTTTCAACGATCAAATCGTTGGGTCACCGCGAATTTCCCACGCCGCTTTTTCCTGCATCAACTTTCCTTCCTTGCCAGACAAATGTGGGCAGACAAGCCCCATGAGGAACTTGTGCCAGACTCTGAAGAAACCAATTCGCCCAGCTCACAGGGTCGACGAGCCGCCCCCGGTTCTGATTGCTCGGACAGCGATGGCGGCTTCTATGCGCAGGCATCGGCTAGTCTGATTTACAACATCAATTCCCAGTTTGAATTGTATGCCGGCGGTCGCTGGCTGCACTTGAACAGCCTTGAGTTTGGCGACATACCTCTCGAACTCGACGACTCATTCGCTTGGGAAGTTGGTGCCCGCGTCAATTTCTAATCCTCCGTTTCACCCATTTACCACAAAAAGCATGTGCTCCGGCACATGCTTTTTTTTTCGTGAAATCGCTTGACATATCCTAGGTATTTGCCTCATAGTTTTGCCGCTATGAAATTAATTACATTTATTGCAATTGCAGGTTCGGTTACCGCCACGGCATTTGCCGGCGGATCGAAAGAAGTTATCGCCCCCACCCCACCACCTTCCCCTACACTGGGCGGATGGTTCATCGGTGGCACTTATGGACAGTTCGAAGCCGATGGCGACCTTGGCTATTCTGTTCTCAGTAAAGCGGCGGCCGTCATCGGCCGGCTTGATATTGACAAGTTTGATTTCGACATGTACACGCTGCACATCGGTCGCGATCTTGGCACTCAAGTAGCAGGCTTCGACGTTGCGGCTTACCTGGAAGTCGGCTTCCTTGACGGCAGCGCCACCGTAGCCGACAAACGCTTTAATGATATCGATGTGGAAATTGTTCCGATCACTGCCAACCTCAAGTTGGAGCGCGCTTTGTTCGGCCCTGTCAACTTCTACCTGACCGGCGGTTTGGGTTACGCATTCACGGATGTTTCAGCCGATGGCAGTTCTGACAATGACGGTGGCTTTTATGCACAAGCGTCGGCTGGTCTGCTCTACAACGTCAATTCCCAATTCGAATTGTATGCAGGTGGCCGCTGGCTCTATCTGAACAGCCTGCAGTTTGGCGATGCTCCCCTTGAACTGGACGACGCATTCGCCTGGGAGGTTGGTGTCCGCGTCAATTTCTAATTGATCGCTTCATAACCCATCTGAAAACTAAAGAAAGCATGTGCTCCGGCACATGCTTTTTTTTCAGACATTTTAAATTGCATCGAATCCAGAGGCCTCCCAGATCAACCGCTCTCCGGCAAAAAGGTGGCCAGAGTCACGCCCGTCAATGGCGGAGCTGTGCCGAGCACACTAAGCACGTTGATTTCGCGATTTCTGCCCCCCCAAGCATAAGCCTGCTGGACAAGGATTTGTGCTTTCGATGGAAGGATGAACGCCACTTTTTTCCCGCGGAATGATTGATCCATCAAGCCAACCATCAGTTCACGCATCGTTTCCTCATCTTCCGCGACTCCCTGCCCCAACATGATCTCGGCAGGCAGGACCGAAGCGGCAAGAAACCCGGCGAGCTGGCCATCGGATTTCTCGATCACCGCGAGTCGCCAGAAATCGGCGTGGTTGTCGACGAAAAATCGATAATCCTTTTCCTTGCGAATGCCGTTGAGCCTGAATTCAAGATCGGCGATCGCACCAACGTCCGCCGCCGTGGCGGGTCTGACGCGGCTGCTGATGCCGGGCCATCCTTCCTCAGGGACTTGCATCGTCATCGATTGCAGCAGCATTAGCGGAACAAAACCAAGGCGGGTATAGAGCGAGAAGGAGTCGAGATTCATCGCGTTGGAAACCAAGCGCAAGGGCATGCCAGCGGCGGCACGGATGATTTCCTGCATCATTCCCCGGGCGACACCCCGACCAAAAGCAGTTGGGGAAACGCTGACAATTCCCACGCCGACATGGGTCTCGCGAGGATGAAAAAACGCCGCACCCAATAACAAGCCCGCGTCATCCACCGCCACCACGCAGCATCCGGGGTCGAGAGCTTCATAAATTTCAACCATCGGGCGGAACGGCCGCCATTCCGACCCGAAACGATCCGTATTCAACCGGGTGCGATGCCAGACATCCAGCGAAGAGTGCAACAGCCGGGCGAGATCGTCGTATTGATGCGCTTGGAGTCGAAGCAGTTTCATTGCAGAGCGGTGAACGCAGTGTCCGGGATTCAGCATAGCCGTCGATGATGACAGCACAATGCCAAAGTCGCCACGCCGGAGAAAACAGGATTGATCGTTGACAGTGGATGCCACGTCACCCATCATGCCGACCCGGTTTTCGGGCCATTATGAATCCAATTATTTTCAAGGTCATTCACCTCGCAGGCGCACTGGGAGTTTTCACCGCCATGGGAGCCATCCTTGCGGGAGCCACGGACAGCCATCGCAAGATGGCCTCGATGCTGCATGGCATTTCCCTGCTGTTGTTGTTGTTAGCCGGCTTCGGCATGCTGAAAAACCCGCCGATGGAGCTGCACTACTGGAAAGTCAAATTGGTGCTGTGGTTGTTCCTCGGCATTGTTCCCGTATTGGCCCGCAGGAAAACCCTGCCGACCAGTGTTCTACTCGGGCTGACCCTGGGTGCAGGAATCTTTGCGGCCTACCTGGGAGTGATGCTGCCCAAATGGTAAAAATCATGGCGATTTGCCCGATTTAGTTTGCACAATTTAAGTTTTTCCCATTTGATTTGTCCGGTTCCTGTCTCACTGGAGCCGCCTTCAAGCCCCAGCCATGGATCTCGACCTTATTGACGTTCACTTTGATCTGCGTGACATCAAGCCACGCGAATTGGAGGAAATATTGGAAGACCCGTTCGGTGTTCGGTTTCTTCCCGATGTGGAGCGTGCCGATGGCGAGTCGCGCTATTACGCCCTGGGTCGCACGGTCGGCGGTCGGCAGTTGTTTCTTTGTTTCTGGACCGATGGAAAAACCACCCGCGTGGTAGCGGCGCGGGAAATGACGGAAAACGAGGGGCGCTTCTACGAGCGGCGCTATGCAGCACTGAAGTAACTTTTTATGAATTCGGTCACCAACTGGTCACAAATCCCCGCTTTTGCCGACGAACTCAGCGAAGCCCGTTTCTGGGATGAACACGAGCTCGATGCCCGGTTGATGCAAGCCTGCGTTCATGAGCCCGACTCCCGCGAGTCCACGACCATCACCCTGCGATTCGATCCGCGCATGCTTTCCCGAATCAAACGGGTGGCCCGATCCCGTTATCTGAATTATCAATCGATGATGAAACAGTGGCTGGCCGAGCGGCTTGAGGAGGAAATCCGTCGCCAGGACACCGGTGCGCGCTGAGTCCGCTGAATACCCATGCAAGTTCCCGGCATCGCACGACGACCTTATTTTTGGCTGGCTGCTTTCCTGTTGTGGTTTGCGACCCTTTGGAAACTATCCTCGGGACCAGTGATACTGAACACGGGCATTGAGATCCCTCATTTTGACAAGGTGCAACACTTTGGCTACTTTTTCGGTGGCTCGGGATTGTTGGCAGCATTTTTATTCCGAATAAAACCCGACAAACCCGACTGGACAGCAATCCTGACTGCTGTGACGATCGCTCTGACCGCAGTCGGCTGCCTTGACGAATGGCATCAATCCTGGGTGCCCGAACGAAGCGGAAACGATTCGCAGGACCTGACCGCCGATGTCCTTGGAGCCATTGCGGGAGTTCATGTTTTCAGGCGACTGCAACACCTATTGCGATAACACGCCCAGTTCCTCCAGGATCACACGGATTTTTTTTTCTGAAATGCCACCCATTGAAGGAATGGTCGGCGCGAACAGTGTGACCCGCCATTCTTCCAGCAACCAACCGGCTTCCCAGAGCGCGGGATCATCGGGATTGGCATTCCATGCTCGAAACCACGGTGCCCAAAGTGCGCGCACGCGGTCCATTTTTTCGAGGTCCTTGATGATGGGAAGACTCTGCAAGCGGGCAATCCTCATTTGCATGGCCTGAAGCAAGCGAGGGTAACTTTTCAATCGCTCGTGCCCCGTTCGCCAGGCGAAACGTGTGCGAGTCAACCAGCTCAATTCCTCTTCGAGGTCATCGGCAACCGCAGCGAGGAATTTGGAATTCCGCTGCTGGTGAATCCATTCACGCAAGGTGGGCAAGGAGTCGACAAGTGCATCCAGACTTTTTCCCATCGAGGATGCCGATTCATACCATGCTCCCTTGGCCTTCGCCGCTTGCGCGGCAAATTCCGTCGCGCTGCGAGGCAGGATTGTTCCCAGCGCTCCCTCGGCTGCCAGCATGAGACAATCTTCCATCGAGGTTCCGCCCTGTCCGAGCCGAGGCAGTTCCACCCGGGCCGACAATCCAAGAGGAAAATTTTTTGTCAGATAGGCAGGCTGATCCGATTGGATAATCATCAGCAGCCTCGCGCATCCGGCGCGATGCGATTGGGCGGCGAGATGGCGGCAATGATATGCGCGCACTCCGATGCTTTTCCCTTCGTCAACCAAGGCCGGATAGGCATGACCGCCGGTGCTCTCCACCGACACGGGTATTTCCTCAATCGGCCATGCCAGCGAGCCGGAACATAACCATTCATCATTCGCATGCTCCTCAAGACGGTTTTTCAACAAGGGTTCGAGTTTGTTGCGAATGATCCCGATATCGGTTCCCAACGCCAACTCCGAACCTTCGTCGTCGCATACCCAGCATTTCACCTGCCATTCTGGTGGCAACTGATGGATCATCACATCGGATTCCGGAACCTGATAACGCACGCGCTTTTGCACTTCATCGGCGAGAACCCGGCTCAACCTGCTGGGAACCGGCGCATCCCGATGGATCGCCGTGAACTCATCAACGAATGCCGCAACCGGCTGGCACGCCTTGCGCAGGTCCTTGGGCAAGGCTCTAACGAGAAACTCAACCCGATCCGCCAGACAGCCCGGCACCCCCCATTGCAACAGGGCATCGGGAAAATCCCGCAACTGGTCGATGTGCACGCCAATTGTCACTCCGTCGTCGCGCTCCCCCGGTGCCATGGCGTAATAGACGCTGTATTCCTCGCCATTGAAGCGAAGAGTGTCCGGAAACCCTTCCAGATCCTCCAACAAATTTTCATCCCATACGACATCGGCAATGGTCGGCATGATCTCTTTTTCATGCACCATGCGCCAGTCGTGAAAGGCTTTTGCCGTGCACATGCCAGCGGGAATTCTGGCTTCGAAAAACTGATAGACCGATTCCTCGCTCCACAACAGGTCGGGACGTCGCATCTTCGTCTCCATCAAACGCACTTCCTCGCGAAGTTGCACAAGCGCTTCGAGCGAAGGGCATTTTGCCGTGATGCCGCCGCCGAGCAGTCCATCGCGAATGAAAACCTCCCGCGCCGCTGCGGGATCGACGCGTCCCAGATGCACAGGACGATCCTTGACCACAACCAGTCCTCCGCAAAGGACGGTTTCCTTCGCATAGGCCGCCCCTTGCTTTTCATCCCAATAACCGTGGCTGTATCGCCTGGTGCAAAGATGTGCCGCGACCTGTTCGATCCATGCGGGATCGATGCGTGCCAGTCTTCGCGCCCACAGCCGCGACGTTTCGACGATCTCCATGCCCAACACCCAGTCATGACGTTTCCCACCAAACAGCGCGGATCCGGGAAAGATGGCGAATCCGCCACCGGCCCCGCTGCGATAGGTTTTTTCCTGCATGTCCCAACAACCAAACTGCCGGGGCACGCCGGCCAGCAACGAGCGATGCAGGGGCGCGTCAAGAGCCTGCCACTCGGCATCGGTGGATTTTTCATCGATGCGCGCCGATACCACCTCCCAACGCAGTTCGCGATGCAGCAAATCTGACAACTCATCGTGGACATTCGCCCATTCGATCACCCGGCGCATGTTGAGAAATGCCTCGTTGCAGAACTTGCGCAGGGCGTTGCGACGCCAGCCGCCTTTTTCCCGAAACCTCTGGACGTCGAGCCACTGGCGCAACATGGAAAGGAAATCCGAATGCGGCACTTTCCAACGGGCGTGCGCGGCATCCGCCTCCCTGAGTTTTTCGGCAGGTCTTTCGCGGGGGTCGCTGCTTTCCAGCGATGCGATGACGGGCAATACCTCATGCAGGCATTTTTCGTGATGCGCCTCCAACAACATCCGTGCCAAACGAGGGTCCACCGGCATGCGCGCCATGTGCTTTCCGGCTTCGGTCAAGCGACGATCCTTGGTCAGCGCCCCGACTTCGCGAAGAGTGCGATATCCCTCAGCGACAGCTTTGGGTGCCGGTGGGTCAATCAGCGGAAACTCATCGATGTCCGGCAAGCCGAGCGAGATCATCCGCAGGATCACGCCGGCCAGGGAACTGCGACGGATTTCCGGGTCGGTGAATTCCGCGCGCTCCGCGAGATCATCCTCATCGTACAACCTCACACAGATCCCATCTTTCACCCTGCCGCATCGTCCCTTGCGTTGTCGCGCACTGGCCCGGCTCACCGGTTCAACCTGCAATCGCTGGACACCACGCCCGGGACTCCAGCGGCTCACCCGCGCCAATCCACAATCCACCACGCTGGAGATGCGCGGAATGGTCAACGAGGTTTCCGCCACGTTGGTGGCAAGGATCACCCGCCGCAGACCACCCGGCACAAAAACCCTTTGCTGATCCGCCATGCTCAGCCGCGCGAACAACGGAAGTATCTCGGTGCGGAAATACCGTCGTCCCTCCAAAGCATCCGCACATTCACGGATCTCTTTTTCGCCAGGCAGAAAAACCAGCACGTCTCCCTGTGGATCCTCCGTCGAAAGCCAGTCGACCGCCCGCACGACATGTTGCGGCAGCTCTTCCTCACCATCGGGCGGAAGAAACACTTCCTCCACCGGATACGTGCGACCCTCGGCCTCGATGATCGGCACCTCTTCACCCTCTTCTTGAAAAAAATCCGCAAAGGCTCCGGCATCGAGCGTGGCCGATGACACGACAATCTTCAGCCTTGGCCGCTGTTTACGCAGCTCCTTGAGGTAGCCTAACAAAAAATCAATGTTCAGCGATCGTTCGTGCGCTTCATCGAGAATGATCGCGTCATATTTTTTCAGCGACCTGTCGCCCTGCGTTTCCGCGAGCAGGATGCCATCGGTCATGAACTTGATCCGGGTGGCCGGCGAGATTTTCTCCTCGAAGCGCACCTGATATCCGACCAATCCGCCGAGCGGCACGTGCAGTTCCTCGGCGACCCGGCGCGCCACGCTCACCGCCGCGATCCGCCGCGGCTGGGTCACACCGACGAGCCCCATTTTGTCGGCGTAAATTTCGCCCAACACCTCGGCCACCATTTTCGGCAACTGTGTGGTTTTTCCGGAACCGGTTTCACTGACGACAACCACCACGTCGTGATGTCGCAAAGCATCGAGGATGTCATCGCGCCGCGCCACCACCGGCAAGCTGCCGGGGTAATGCCAGTTCATCGATGCCTCTCCCCCGTTCACCCGCCCCGTGTATCGCGGAAACTGCGGAATGCAAAGTCGAAACAACGCCGGAACTTTTGCTTTTTCCCACTTGCTGAATCGCCGGACCGCTGATAATCATCCGCCATGGCTTACTTTCCCGATATTCCGCATGTCCGCTACGAAGGCCCTTCGTCGAAAAACCCCTTTGCATTCAAGCACTACAACCCCGACGAGATCATCGAGGGGAAATCCATGCGCAACCACATGCGCTTCGGCGCCGCCTACTGGCACGTGATGCGCAATGGCCTGTCGGACCCCTTCGGCGGAGCCACGGCACTGATGCCTTGGGACGACCAGTCGAGCTCGGTCGACAACGCACTCAAGCGCGCCGATGTGTTTTTTGAATTCCTCGAAAAAATCGACATCGACTACTACTGCTTTCACGATCGCGACATCGCGCCGGAACTCAACGATCTGGCGAAATCCACCGCAGCGTTGGAAAAAGTCACCGCACACTTGAAGGAGCTGCAAAACGCACACGGCAAGAAACTGCTCTGGGGCACCGCTTGTTTGTTCTCGCACGCACGTTTTTCCCAGGGTGCCGCGACCTCTCCGAGCGCCGATGTTTTCGCTTATGCCGCCGCACAGGTCAAAGCCGCGATGGACTCGACCCTGGCTCTGGGTGGCGAAGGCTACACCTTCTGGGGCGGCCGCGAGGGTTACTCGACCCTGCTCAATACCGACATGAAACGCGAACTCGACCACCTCGCGGCACTGCTTCATCTCGCCGTGGATTACGCGAAAAAAATCGGCTTCAAGGGGCAGTTTTACATCGAACCAAAACCGCGCGAACCTTCCACCCACCAATACGACTCCGATGCCGCGGCCTGCCTGAATTTCCTCCGCCAATACGGCTTGATGGGTCACTTCAAGCTCAACCTGGAAACCAATCACGCGACACTCGCCGGGCACACCATGCTCCATGAAATGACCGTAGCCATTGATGCCGATTCGCTCGGCTCCGTCGACGCGAACCAGGGCGATGAGTTGATCGGCTGGGACACCGACCAGTTCCCCACCGACCTCTATCTCACCACCGGCATCATGCAGAAGGTTCTCGAAATGGGCGGCTTCACCACGGGCGGATTGAACTTCGATGCCAAACGCCGTCGCGAATCGCACGAACCCGAAGATCTCTTCCACGCGCACATCGGCGGCATGGATGCCTTCGCCCGCGGTCTCAAAGCCGCTGCGGCAATCCGCGCGGACGGACGCATGGCGGACTTTGTCGCCAAACGCTACGACTCTTGGAACTCCGGCATCGGAGCCAAAGTGGAAGCCAAGACCGTTTCGCTCGAAGAACTGAGCACTTACGCGCTGGGCAACGGCGAACCAACCATCGGTTCCGGCCGCCAGGAGATGCTGGAGAATCTGCTCAACGAGTTCATTTGAGCCAGAGCTGACCGCACACCGCCTTTCACGCTACATGGCAAACGCAGAGAGCCATGTAGCGATGGATTGACGCGCATGGATCGCACGAAAGAAAGATCTTGCCGCACGCGCCAAGCGTAATTACTCTTTCCCCATGAAGAAATATTCCGCTTCGCCGACCGCACACTCCGCTTCGACGACTTCACACTCTTCTTCGCCGAATGCAACTTCCGCTTCGCCAACTGGAACTTCCACTTCGACGATTAGAACTTCCGCTTTTCCGACCGGATCTTCTGCTTCGCCTACTGGAACTTCCGCTTCGCCGACCGGATCTTCCGCTTCGCCGACTGGAACTTCCGCTTTGCCGACCGGAAGTTCCTCTTCGCCGACTGAAGCTTCCGCTTTGAAGAGTGCATCTTCCATTTTGGTGCAAACAGTAGCGATCCAGGCATCGGAAACCGAGCCACAGCGGGAGGAGGTGGGCCATGAGTAACATTCCGCCATCGGTGATCCCACTGGAAAATCTGGCCCTATTGTTGAGCGACCCGGCGCGATGGGCGATTCTGCTTGAGTTGGCGAAGGGTGAGCCTTTGCCGGTGAAAGAACTGGCGCGACGGGTGGGGCGCACGCCGGACATGACATCCAAACACATGGCGGTTTTCCGCGATGCCGGCGTGGCGGTCGTCGGCTATGGCCGCCTCTATCAACTCGCACCCGGACTGCGTCCCGAACCAGGAGCAACGACGCTCGACCTGGGCCACTGCCTTCTGAAACTCGACGCACGAAAGTGAATTCTCGGGAAAATTGTTAGGGAGAAACGTGTGATCGGGTTCGTCTCCTCCGCAACAAGGGATTCACCGGTGTCATATCGAGTGAAATTCATTCCATCATCCCACCTCAAAAAAATCTGTGAAATCCGCGCAATCTGTGGTTAAAAATGACCACCCCGGCTCAAGCTGTCCTTCACAGTCCATCATGCGCCGCAGCATGGGCCTGAAAGCCGGATCAAAATATCCCCATACAGTTTCCCGACCATGGCACTTCATCCAGAATTCCCCGCGTCCCCCTACGCTCCGCTGAGCCATCGGAACGGCACGCGCTATGATTACGCATTATTCCATCAGGCCGGTTTCCACAACCACAAACCCCGTTTCCTTTGCCGGGCATACAACTTTCTTTCTTGAATTCAAGCCATGATCACACGATTTGAGATTTCCAACTTCAAGCGCCTGGAGACGGCGGAATTGCAACTTGGCAACGCCGCAGTCTTCATCGGGCCCAACAACTCCGGCAAGACGACCGCATGTGGAGCCGTCGTGAAATCGAAAACTACATCACCACTCCGTTCAGCCTCCGGGCCTACGTGCAGGAAGGGCTGCGTGGAAACGATCTGATTGACGAAGCAGAACGCAAGAACCGCCTGGCCACTCTTGAGCTTTGTGTTGCTGAACTCGTCAGCGCCCTGCGCGTCACCCTGAAACCTGACCCCCGGGGAACTGAGATCAAAGTGACCGACGATTTTCTCGATCCACTTTTCGCCAATTATTATCAACGTCTCGGCATCCCGCAGCAAACCTACAAGCGGGATTACCATGGACTCGCCAACGCCATTCCCGTCGATGAAATTCCAAAGGAAGTCATTGAAATACTCGATATCATTTCGGAAGTGGCAGGCGGAGCAAATCCCGAGGAATGATCGATTCCTTTTGCCTGCGATGTCAGCGCCGAGGGCCTCACTGGTCCCAGCTCGGGTCTTCGATTTCCTCCCAGTCCTTGCCGATGGTGCGCACGAGTTCCACCGGCAGGAAGATGAATTCATCGGCCCTCTTGCGGGCAGGGTCGAGGGTGAATTTCACCATGCGGCGTTGGCTGCCGTTTTTGGCATCGATCGAGATGTCGGCAAGAATGGTGAGTTTGCCGTCGTTGGCCGATGTGACCTTCAACAAGCCGGGGATTTCATAGCGGGCCCGCGACACTCCGGGTTGCTCCTTGCTGTCGCGAAAGTTCTCACGTTTGTTCAGCTTCGCCACCGGATACCACTCGCTGCGTTTCGATTTTTCGGTGCTGGTGTGGATGCGATGAACCACCAGGGATTGATGAACACCTGTCCTGCCCGTAGCCTCAATGCGCCAGCGGAAAGGCCCTTCCATCGTCGCCACGGCGGCGGAAACCACCATCGCGCTGAAGGAATAAGCCCCGTTTTCGGTGCCCTGTGGATTCACCTGCATGCGCACCTCGGCCCCGTTGATTTTCACTGCGGGTCCACCCGATGCATACGTGTTCTTTTTCGCAATCAAACTCGCACAGTTTGACAAGCCCGCCGCCATGGCGATGATGGCGCAGCGCAAAATGATCCAACACATCACCGAACACACTTTCCTTTCTTTCATCGAATGGCCTCTCATGGGAGTGGCCATTCTTATCATGCTGCTGCTGATGTGGAAGCTCGAATTCATCGCCAGCATCCTCAACCTGAAGGCATTTGCTCCGGTCATCCCCTCCCCGTTGCGCGATGTGTGGGCGGAGGATGCCTATGAGAAGGCGCGGGAGTATTCCATCAGTTCGACGAAGTTCTCGCTGATCGAATCGACTTTCTCGCTGGCTTTGGTGCTGGTGTTCTGGTTTGCGGGTGGATTCTCCTGGTTTGATTCACTCGCGCGCCAGTGGTTCGCTGGCTCGCCGATTCTCATCGGCATGGTCTTTCTCGGCATGCTTTTCCTCGGCCAATATCTGCTGACGCTTCCGCTGTCGATCTACGACACGTTTGTGATCGAGGAAAAATTCGGCTTCAACAAAACCACGCCGAAGACCTATGTCATCGACCAACTCAAAAGCCTCGCCCTCGCCGCGGTGTTTGGAATTCCGTTGATCGCGGCCGTGATGTGGATTTTCCTGAATGTGCCGCATGCCTGGCTGTGGGCGTGGTTGCTGTTCTCGGCGTTTCAATTGGTGATGATGTGGCTCGCACCCGCCGTCATCCTGCCGCTGTTCAACAAGTTCGAACCGATGCCCGAGGGCGAGTTGCGCAGCGCCATCGAAGTCATGGCGAAGAAGTGCGAATTCCCGATCTCCGGACTGTACATCATGGATGGCTCGAAGCGCTCGACCAAGGCCAATGCGTTTTTCACCGGCTTCGGCAAAACGAAAAAAATCGCGCTGTTTGACACGTTGCTCGCGAAGCACGACACCGCGGAACTCGTGGCGATTCTCGCCCATGAAATCGGTCACTTCCGTTGCAAACACATTCCACAGCGACTGGTCGCATCGATCCTGCAATCCGCGGTGATGTTTTTCCTGATCGGACTCGCCACCGATCCGCAGGGGAATTTTTCGCGCATGCTGTTCGATGCCTTCGGTGTGGCGGACATCTCTCCTCACGTCGGGCTCGTTTTGTTCGGTCTGATCTTTGCTCCGATCGGGCGACTGCTGGGGATCGTTTCCAACCAATGGTCGCGCCGCCATGAGTTCGAAGCCGATGCCTACGCCGCCGAGCACACGGGATCACCGGCATCATTGATGTCCGCGTTGAAGAAGCTTTCCACTGACAACCTGAGCCATCCCACACCGCATCCACTGCGGGTCGCGCTTGATTACTCTCATCCGCCGCTGAGCCAGCGGCTCGAAGCCTTGGCAGGTCGCATGCGGTAGGATGCCGGCATCACTTGCCGCGCCCGGGGCCAGGTTTGCGCTGCTTTTGTTCCTTGCGCTGTGGAGTTTTTGTCGGGGCTGCTTTTTTCGCAGCGGGAGCTTTCGTTTTGTCAGGCTTCCCTTTTTCTTTCGTTCCTTTGCCACGCGGCGTTCCTCCTGACTTGCGCGGCGACTTTTGCGGCTTACCCGAAGCTTCGCCATCGATGGTGAAATCGACGAACTTGCGTTCGAAGTCGACTTTGCCGACGCGCAAGCGGACAGACATTCCGGAGCGGAACTCGCCGCCACTGCGGGAGGTGAAACGAAGTCGTGCGGCATCGAAATACCAATCCCCCTCGGGAAGGTCCTCGCGTTTGACCACTCCCTTCATGCCGATGGCGATGGCCTCGACAAACAAGCCCATCGGTCGAACCTCGGTGATCATGCCCTCGAAGGTCGGCGCGTCTTTTGAATCCGCCGCTTTGCCAAGCCATTCCATCAGCTTGAGTTGTTTGGTCTCGCTTTCCGCACCGGCGGAGGTGCGCTCGGTGGTCGAAATGTGCTGGGCGATCTGGGTCAGCTCGCGCTGCGAGGGAGTGCTGTCGCAGTGCTTCGGCGCATTCGACAACGAGGACTGCAACGCGCGGTGGACGATCAGGTCCGCATAGCGCCGGATCGGACTGGTGAAATGACAATAATCGACTTTCGCCAAACCATAGTGCCCCAGCGGGTCGACATCGTAGGCGGCTCGTTTGAGGCTTTTGAGCAATCCCAGTTTGATGACATGCTCGTCGGGATTGCCCTTCGCGGCATCGAGCAATTGCTGCACATGCACACGATTGCTCAAGTCGCCGACCTTGTATCCGAAGCCACGGGCCACTTCCGCGAATGAATTGAGCTTGGCAAAATCCGGGTCTTCATGAACCCGATAGACGACCGGCTTCTGCTTGCGTTTCAGCACCAGAGCGACCGCATCATTCGCAGCCAGCATGCACTCCTCAATGAGTTGGTGACTGCTGGTATGAATCACCTCGCGCACCTCGCAGGCCTGACCCTTGTCATCGAGGATCACGCGGAACTCGGGAAACTCCAGGTCGAGCGAACCATTCTTGTAGCGCAGTTCCCTCATGCGTGATGCCATTTTCCACGCCTCCCGAACCATCGCAGTGGCAGCGGCATCGCCCGATTGGTCGCCGTCCAGCATCGCCTGGGCCTCTTCGTAGGAAAGTTTCGCGCGACTGTGAATCACGGCATCGAAAAACTCGGCCTTGCAGATACGTCCGCTGTCATCGATTTCCAGCAGCGCACATTTTGTCAGACGATCCACGTCCGGTTTCAGCGAGCAAATGCCGTTGCTCAGTTCCGGCGGCAGCATCGGCAGCACGCGGTCGACGAGATACGTGGAGTTGCCGCGCTTCTGTGCCTCCTCGTCCATCGCGCTGCCCGGTTTGACATAGGCGGAAACATCGGCAATGTGCACGGCGAGTCGCCAACCTTTGGCAGTCCGTTCGACCCAGATCGCATCGTCGTGATCCTTGGCATCCGCAGGGTCGATGGTCATGACCAGTCGGTCACGCCAGTCCTGACGTCTTTCGATCTCCTCGCGCGGAATGATTTCCTTCGTCGCGTGGGCCTCGGCCATCACCTTGTCGGTGAACGACGTGCGCAGTCCGTTGCGATGGATCACCGAGAGGATGTCCACACCGGGATCGCCCGGCCAGCCGAGCACCTCAACCACCCGGCCCTTCGGTTTGTCCTGTGGTCGATCCCAGTTGTCCAGTTGCAGAACCACCATCTGGCCGTTCTGCGCCGTGCTGTCAACACTCAGATCGATGGAGCCTTTCAACGCGACATCATCCACCTCGACCCAGGTGAATTTCGCCTTGCGCCGGAAGACGCCCACCACCTTGCCACTGCGTCGCGAAAGCACCTCCATCACAACGACCTTTGGCGCCGTCTCTTCGGGATTCGCCGCTTGAGGTCGCGACGTTCGCCGGAGTTCCGGGCCTTTGCTCAAGACCCTGACCAGCACCTTGTCGCCGTCCAGGGAAGTTCCACAGTCGCGCTGCTCCGCGCGAAACCGGTCGAACTTCGTGAAGTCCATCGCCGCGTTCTCCGCAGCGTCGATATCCGCATAGACCCAGGCGAAACCTTTCGGTGAAAAACGAATGGTGCCGACAAACTGCCGGGGTTCCTTCGCAGGGGAGGCCACGGAGCGTGGCGGGAGTTCCAGTCGCGACTTTTTCCCCTCCCTGACTTTGCCCTCAGCGATCAGTTTTCGCAGAATGTTGCGCAGCGCGGCGCGGTCATTCGAATGGATTTCCATTGCCCGGGCCAGTTCCCCCTGTTCCATTGCCCGGTAGTTCGGTGCCGCCATGAACCGCAATACGGCCTGCTCGTTAAGCTTCATTGAAAGCACTCTGCACCATCCCTGCGGAACGGGCAATGGCAAAGTAGCACGACGGCAATCACTTGATCATTTCCGGCAGGCGATCACTTTGCCGTAGTGGCCTGGGAAAGGAGGAATGCCATCAGGTTATGGAAATCGTCTGCCGAGAGCGTGTCGGCGAAAATTTCCGGCATCAGCGATGTTGCGGATTCGGTGCGCTGGGCAATCCTGCTTTTGTCGATTGACACTTCCTTGCCAGTGGCGTCGACGAAAATGATCTGGGCGCCTTCTTCGCGTCGGAACAAACCCGTGAGCGCGGAGCCGTCCTTGAGAGTGAAAATGCTGTAGCGGAAGACCCGGTCGACATTGCGATTGGGATCGAGAATATCCTCGCAAAGCCGTTCAAGGCCGCGATGACCGATGCCGTCCAGCTCGGGACCCACCCTGCCGCCTTTCCCCCCGATGCAGTGGCAGACAGCGCAGTTGACTTGAAAAACCCCGGCGCCTTTTTCCGCACTGGCTCCGCTGTTAGGAAAAGCCGCCTGCCTTTCCCTGGCGATTTTCTGCAAGCGTTCGTCATTCGTCCGGAGTTTTTCCGTTAGTTCCGCCAACCGCGATGCAAGCTCAGGACGCACGGCGAGGAGCTTGTCCCTAACCGTCCGCTGTGCGAGCAGCGATGCCGGCGCCTGCCCGTCGGCAACCGCCTTCATCAGCACATCCGCTCCCCCCGCGCTGCCGCAGAGCGCGCTGGCGATGGTCAATGCGAAGCGCTCCGGGGCCACGCGCAGGGAACCCATGAGCAGGTTGCGACTCTCCCCTGTGTTAAGCTGAGCCAGCGTTTGAACGACCTCGCCACGATTTTCTATCGGAATGCGCGGATCATTCAGAATTGTTTCCACTTCCTTGAGATGAGCCGTCGCATTGAGAGTCAGCAAAGCCCGGATGCAGGCCAATCGGACTTCTAGGTCGCCAGTGGAGCTGCTTGTGAGATCAACCAAAGATTTTTCGAGTCCGCGAAGCTCCAGTTTCGCCGCCATTACCGCCGCAGCCTTCTGCCGCGCGGGGTTCGGTGGAGTCGTCGGCACCAACATTCGCCCCGCCAGTTCACCAGCCCGGGTTTTCATTTGATCGCTCGGTTTCATTCCCCGTTCTTCCATGCCTTGCGACATGGCCTGGAAAAGGCTGAATTGCGTATCGAGGTCGTAGGAGGAATTCCCGTCCAACAACCCGGCGAGTGCATCCATGGCCGACACTTCACCATAGCGGGCGATGTGTTTCACCCATTGTTGATTGGGTTTCCCGTCAACTGGAAACCTTGCCAAGCAGTTGACGAAGAACGAAGCCGCTCCTGCGGTGGGCAGCCCCAGCGTGACATCGGCGACGGCATGGGCATCTGCATCGGACAGCTTCAGTTGATCGATGAAAGAAAAACCCTCCGGCAGCAGCAACTGGTCGCGCAGGGCCTTCCTGACCTGATAGACGAGATGGGTGTCATCATTCGGGGCACGTTGCCGCAGGACCAGCAACGGTGGAATGTGCACCGTTGACGGATGCCTCGCCAACGCATCGGCGGCGGCACGGGCGACGCATCCTTCCTTGTCTTTCAAGCCATTGTAAATCAAGTCCAGCTCGACTGGTTGCCATGTCGGGCGTTCCACCAGAATGCGCATGGCATGAGTGCGCAGCAGTCGGTCCGGATCTGCCGCAGCCAAAGCCAGCTCGATATTTGTTAGAACGCCGAGTCTTTCAAGAATCCACAACGCTCCCGCGCGAAGGTTCAGGTCGGCATGCGGACTTTGCGCGGCAGAGCGAACGGCTTTGATCACATCGTCACCACCCTGATCGGCGAGAAAGTTCAACACGGCGAGGCGATGAGCCAGACTCGGGTCGCTGAGGCGGGATACTTTTTCCGCCAGGCTCAGTGACGCGAAATCCGGGCGCTCGCGCAACACTGGCTTTCCTTCCGCACCGACTCTCACCACGCGCCAGATTCGCGCACTGCTGCGGTCCCGGCCCGGATGACTGAGCGGCACTTCGACATGGGCGATGATGCGGTTGTAAAAATCCGCGATGTAAAGTGCGCCATCGGGGCCGAATTGCACATCCACCGGGCGGAACCACGGATCCTTGGAAATGACAAGGTCTGGCATTTCCACGGCAAGTCTCGTGGATCCATGCTCCTCCACCCGGTCGCGGTTCACCCTGCTGGTCACCACATTGCCGAGCAGGAAATTGCCCTGGTACTCCGCAGGCCACAACGGCTCTTCGCAGGTGATGAGACCGGAAATCGCGGTCGATCCATGGTTGTGCGTGAGCATTTGCGGTGCGTAACCAAGACCATCGTGCGGTTTGCCAAAAACCGGATAGAAGCCGCCGTAGATATTCTGATAGATCGGCATCGAGTGGCAGTCCGAGGTGAACAGATTGCCAAGCGGATCAAAACACAAGCCGAAGACATTCGCCTGCCCGTCGCCGAATTTCTGGATGCTCGATCCATCGGGCCGGAAGCGGAATGTTCCTCCGCTCATTTGGAACGGCTTGCCGTCGCCTCCCTTCATGATCGAATCGTTCGCCACTCCCTGACCACCGTACATCCATCCATCGAAGCCGCGGCGGAAATTGTTGGCCAGATTGTGGTGGTCCCTGGTGGCAAAAGGACCAAGCACCACGTCGCGTCGATCCGCCGTGCCGTCGCCATCGGTGTCCTGCAGCCGGACAATGTTGGGAACGGTGAAAATGATCGCGCCATTTTTGTAGGGAGCCACCGCGTCCGGCATGATCAAGCCATCGGCAAACACCTGGTTTTTTCCGGCGCGACCGTCGGCTTTGAAATCCGATAGTATGCGAATCCTGTCGCGGGGCGTTTTGTCGGTGGCGGATTCGATCGGATAATTGTTTGTTTCCGCCACCCACAGGCTTCCGGCGGCATCGAAACTCATCGAGATCGGTTTGCCAATGTCCGGCTCCGATGCCACGAGTTGAATCTCGAAGCCCTCCGGCACCGTGAAGGCCTTCCTTTCATCGACCGGACTCAACCATGGAGTTGAGCGAATCATTTCCTCAAAAACATCCTCGGCGCGGATGTCCGCGGTTGCCGCAATCAGCGCGAGCATGGCAAGACCTGCTTTCATCGGGGAAACCATCCAGTAGTTACTTGTCCGCAGTGAGTTCGGGTATGGTCCACAACTCACTGCGGTCCTTGAATTTTTCGCGCAGGGTGCGCACTTCCTCGGCGCTGACGGCGGGTGCATTGTTGCCGAAATTGGCGCGCACGTAGGTCAACACGTCGGCGATTTTCTGATCGTCGAGACCGCTCGGTGGCATGGGGATGGGATTGCCGGTGCCATAGGGCTCCCCTTTTACAGTGATAGGACCGGAAAGCCCGTGCAGGAGCATTTTGATGGGTGCGGCTTTGTCGCCATTGACCCATTCACTGCCGGCGAGCGGTGGATAGATTTTTGCCAATCCCTGCGCGTTGGCCTGGTGACAGTTCAGGCAAAGCGAGTCGTAGATGATCTTGCCGGGATGTTCAGGTGGCGGAACCGCACCACCGATCCGGCTAACGAAGTCCCGCTGGGTGTTGTCGCCGCCAAAGGTCAGTTTTCCGATGGCGGGTTGCCATTGCGGTTTGAGCGCGTTGACGCTTTGTGTCAATGCGTAGTCGATGAACTTGTCGCGCGGTTGTATGGATGCCACCGCCGGAATTTCAACTGCCTCGGGCTTCGCGACATAGGTCGATGCCACAATGGCTTCGAGCCGCACTCGCGCGGCGGGATCGGCGGCGCGCTCTTTCAGGAGCGCAACAGCTCCGGGATCACGATCCGACCACATGCCCGCCATCCGTGTGGCATAGGCGCGAATTTGGGCATCCTTGCTGGAGAGAAGACGTTTGAGCAATGCGGGTCGTGCGACTTCATGCGCCTCGTAGATGCCGAGCGCGCGACGGAGCAATGCTTCATCGGCAACCTTTTCCGTCCACGCATCCAGTGCCTTCACCACCACGTCGGTTGGTTTCCAGAAAAGGAGCCGCTGTGCCTGATAGCGCGTCCATCGTTCCGGCGAGCCGAGTTCTTCGAGCAGGGCGGGCACGTCCATCTTGGCGAGGTCGGGCTGTTGGATGGCCGGGTGACCTTTGACGCTGATGCGCCAGATGCGGCCATGGGTCTTGTCGCGCTGTGGGTCGCGGTAGCTGGCCTGGTAGTGGCCGATGATCGGGTTATAGAAATCGCAGACGTAAATCGCACCATCAGGCCCCTGGCTCACATCCACCGGACGAAAGGCATTGTTCGACGAACGCAAAAGCACCGGCAGTTGCTCGCTGCGAAATCCGGAGCCGTCATCGATCATTCGATGAAGCTCGACCTTGCTCGCCATGAAACCCGCGATGACCGCACAGCCCTGCACATTGTCGGGCAACGCCTTTGAGCCGAGCAGGTCGATGGAGACGGTCTTCACATCGCTTTTGTAAATCCCGCCAATCGGATGGTAGTCGCCCGGAGTAAAACCCGACGCCGCCCGCACAAGTCCTGGCTGGCTGTAATAACCCTCGGGTCGGTCGCCGGCCTTGTGGAAAATGTTTCCTGCATCGTCGGTGACCACACCCCAGCAGTTCGCGGCGGACTTGGCATGATTGAAAAATCCTTCCAGGCGCATCGTGCGCGGACGCAGCCGCCAGATGGCCGCCTGATCGAGGCGTGCGATGCCCCATGGCGTTTCGACGTGTGACAGCACATGCAATCCTTGCGAGAGCCATAACGAACCCTCGTCCCCATGGCTGACCGAGTTGATCAGCTGGTGGGTGTCGCCGACACCGAAGCCGGAAAAGATCACCCGTCGTTGATCGGCCTTGCCGTCGTTGTTGGTGTCGCGGAAATGCAACAGTTCGTCGTAGTCGCAAACATACACGCCGCCGTCACCCGGTTCGACACCGTTGGTCATCGTCAAGCCGTCGGCATATTTCCACGACTTGCGAACCACGCCGTCTTTCAATTCGCACATCAGCACGAAATCATGCGGCGGCGCGCCGACCTCGAGATGCGGATAACTGGGCGAGCAGGAGACCAGCATGCGGCCTTGCTCGTCCCACGACATCTGCACCGGCTTGACGATGCCGTCTTTTTCGGAAGCAACCAGGCTGACCTCGTAGCCATCGGCCACGGTGAACGTGGCGAGTTGTTCCTCCGGCGTGAGCGCCTTCTCATTTGCAGGCGGCGTGAATGCCGGTGGTGGCGGGACATTCTCACCGCGGGCGATTGCAGCGATCCTGGCATCGGCGGCCGAGAGCAGCGGTCGATGCTGGGCAAACGTCCCTTTCAAATCCGTCTGGCCCGCCGCAGGCCGACCGAATGGCTGACTGGCGCGATCGCCATACGCGAAATTCCAGTTCGACGGTCGCCAGCACTGCGACCACAGGCGGTTTTTTTCAATGATCGCGGCGTGCAACTCGGATGCCGGAGCGTAGGGAAACGAGGCCCAGAGACCGGAGTTTCCTGCTTTGCCCGGTGACATGCCGACACCGAGTTGTTTGGCGATCAACTGCGCGGCGCATTCCAATCCAAACTCATTCAAATGCAATCCGTCCGTAAGGCTGCCGCGCTTGGGAAATCCTTGTTCATTCAAGGTGGAGAGATCCACAAACAATGCACCGCGCTGTTTGGCAATCCCGCGGATGGCATCGGCATAGGCGCGAACATCGTCATTGTGCTTGCTGAGATCCGGAGCCCATGGCAGGGAGCCTTGAAAAGGCATGGGCGAGACCAGCACGAAGCGCACGGTGCGCGTCGAAAACTCATCGAGCAACCGGTAATACGCAGCCACAAACTCCGGCAGCCTGGCCACGCCGTCGAGGGCCTCCATCTGCCCGAACTGCGCGATCACCACCGTGGCGCCGACCGCATCGAGCTGTTGTCTCCAGGTGCCGAAATTCAATTCGCGTTCCTGCAGATAGACCGTATCGGCATCCACCGCCATCGAGCGGAACACGGGTTTCTCTCTGGCGAAGGCCTTGGTCAGCGCGGTCTCCAGATATGCGGTCTTCGACTCGCGCACGAAATTTGTTCCGCCCGTGAACACCACCGTTTCATTTTCCCCAAGGGTGAACTTGCCCTCGGGAAACGGCGTTGTCACCGGCGGAGCGATTTGTTCCGAACCAAAGCGGTTGAATGGCTCAGGCAAGGGATCGGCGGCAAAGGCAAAAGCACCAAGACAACAAAGCGCCAACAGCGGATCAATTTTCATACAGCATTTCACTAGTGGGAATCAACTTCTCTGCAAAGCCAGGTTCTTATGACTCGGTGATCCACACTGTCATCGGCGTTTTGCCGCGATTCTGCCAGGTATAATACGGCACGGCGGTCAGCTTGTCCTTGGCGGTTCCGTCCGTGGTGATCACCGTGACACCGCCTAACAAGTCCTTGCGGAAATCCGCCGTCAGCGTCGCTTTTGCGGGCAATCCGACGGTGAAAACGTTGGAGCCGTTCTGATCCAATCCTTCAAGGCAATAGACAATCGGACCGCGCATCAAGGCAACCTTGCCCTTGTTTTCCTCCACTTTTTCGTGGGCATGGACCCTTTGCACCGCCATCGGCAGATTCAATTCGACCACGTCGCCCGGCTTCCAGACGCGTTTGACATGCAGGTAGCCGTCACCGCCTGCCGCCTGCTGCGCCGCTTCGCCATTGATGGTCAATGTCAGCGCGGTCGGCTTGGCATCGCTCACCCGATAGAGATCGCTCGGCCAGGGTTTGCCAAGCGACCAACCCGGAACGCGCAGAGCCAGCGAGAATTCCTTTTCCGCTGCGGGCGTGACCGTGATTTTGATTTTGCCATCCCAGGGATACTCGGTTTGCTGGTTCAGTTTGACCACGCCTGCATCAGGCAGCTTCACCTGAGCCTCGCCTGCCACATACAAATTGACGAACACCTCGTTCTTGCCCAGAGCATAAGCCAGCCCGCCCACCTGGGGAATGATGCGCGCCAGGTTGGTCGGACAACAGGACAAGCCGATCCACGAACTGCGCTCGGTGCCTTCGGACGACAGTGGATTTTCATAACAAAATTTGTCCCCCGCGAGGGAGATTCCCGAAAGCACCCCATTGTACAGGCTCAACTCCATGACATCGGCGTATTTCGACTCCCCTTTGAGCAGGCACATGCGATGCTGCCATAGCACGCTGGCGATTGCAGCACAGCTTTCACAATAGGCCGAACCGTTGGGCAGCAAGTAGGGATCGCCGAAGCCCTCGTCGCCGTACTGCCCCGTTCCCATGCCTCCGGTGACGTAGGCCTTGCGTCCGACGATATCGTTCCAGATGCCGTCCAGCGCTTTTTCATAACCGGGCGCCTCGCCGAAACGCAGGATGTCGGTCATCGCCGAATACATGTAGCCCGCCCGCACCGCATGACCGATGGCCTCATGCTGATCGACCACAGGTTTGTGATCCTGCATCCGGCCGTTGCGCATCCGCAACGTGGCATGGAAAAATGCCCGGCGCTGTTCGGGAGTCAGTTCCCCTTCCGGTTTGACCGGCTTGACGATGGTGCTCGGATCGAAGGGCTTGCGCGAGGTGCCGTGGGCATAACCGCGCTCGTCGAGGAAAAATTTCGCTAGATCGAAGTACTTCTTTTCGCCAGTGGCTCGATACAATTTCACCAGCGCCAGTTCCACCTCCTGGTGACCGTCGACATCGTAACGTTTGCCCTCGCCGAAGACGCTGCCAATGTTGTCGGCAAAACGTTTCGCCGCGTCCAGAACCTTCGGCTCACCGGTCAACTGTTGATGAGCCACCGCCATTTCGAAAAAATGGCCGGCGTTGTACATCTGGTGTTCGAGGCGCAGATCATCCCAGCGCTTGTCCTCGTTCTGACCGATGAAATACGTGATCAGAAAGCCGTCCTTTTGTTGCGCCGCGAGGATCGTCTCGATGATTCCGTCCATGCGTTTGCGCAATGCGGGATCGTCCTTCAATTTCAACGCGATCAATCCACCTTCGAGGGCCTTGTACAAGTCGGAATCGAAGGCGTGATGCCCCTTGAGAGGAATGTCTTTGTTGCCCGCCGCTCTCTCAAAATTCGTGATGTGACCATCCGCCTTGAGAGCGTCGAGAGCGTGAGGAACCGTTACTTCGCGCGAGGCATTCACGCGCGGAGCCCAGAATCCTTCGCGCAACTCCACCTGCGAGGGAGCGACTTCCTCCAGGCCACGCAGCGCGGGCACGGTCGAGGGGGCGGCGGAAATCAGGGCAAGCGGAAGGCTCGAAACCAAGGCACAGAGAAGGGCGAACGGCAGGAAGGTTGAATTACGTTTCATGATGGATGTACGGAAAATGCAGTGAGGAAACTACGCTGATTGCAGCTGGTTACTTTCAGCAAGATTCCCCTGCCCTGGGGGCAGCACGGAACACCCGAGCGCGTTCGCATCGCGCTACTTCGCGGGAAATTTTTTGTAATACTCGATCATGCCGTCCACCACCGCATCGGCATATTCCCGATAGATCGACTTCCTCGGTTTGCCTGCGACGACCGGCATGCCCGGATAATCCCCGGCCTGCACACGCTCGTACACTTCGAGGGAATTCATCACATAGGGTTCGAAAAAAATCACCGGACAGTTGTAGAGACGGTTCGCCAGCAAATTGCGCGCCCACAGGTAGGGATGCCCGGCGACATTGCGCGCACGCGTGGAACCAGCCTCATAGGGATACGGCGGCAACTGCGTTTCCGCGGAGAAAACATCAGCCATCGCCGCGCCAAGTGCCGATTCCTCATGGATCGTGCCCTGGAGGATTTTCCTGATCATCTCGAAGCGCTGGTCGTCAAGGCCGATTTCGTCATCGGTGTACGCGCCGTTGAGCAGAATGTGGAAATGATTCTCCTCGACCAGAGTGGGTCGCGCGGGGTCTCCCCAGCTCGCCGCATTGAAATGCAGGCACAATACGACGTCCGGTTTGATGATATCATTGACAAAATACGCCCGCGCGCGAATTTCCGATGTCCGATAAAACAACCCCTCCGCCGCCTTTTTCACCTGATAGGCGCTCAGCAACATCGGATCGATCTTCTTCGCCTCGTCAACCAGCGTTTCCGGACGTTCCTTGGTCAGCGGCGCGGTGCTGTTGCGCACGAGCGTTACCTTCGCGCCATGGGCTTCGAGCGCTGGTTTCAACAATCGCGCGACGAAGAGTGTCATGTCCCCTTCGGTCACCGCCACGCCGTCGCCGAGTTTGTACCATCGTTCCTCCATCTGCGCCCACTCGCCGCCGAGATGCCCGGCATCGATCGCCACATGCAGACCGTCGAGGACTTTATCGGACTTCACATTCCGCCACTCACCCGGTTTCCTCCACGGACGAGGCGCAGGTTTTTCATGACCTGCGGGGGCGAAATTCAACCGAAAAAACGAGGCCGGGTCGGATACCATGGTGCGGATGATGGCATGGGTATCGGAAATTTCGATGGTGTTTTTCCATGCATCACTGCACGTGAAATATTTCGTCAGGTCATCGACGAACTTCTCCCGGGTGATGGTCGATTGGTAGACCTCGAGCTGGCTCCAGTCGGGCATTTTGCCGAGCGGGGAAATGCGGGGCTGCGGAGCGGTCTTGACATCCGTCCCGGCACCGACCGGTCCAAGTGAAGGCTTGTTTTTCTGCAAAGAAACAATCCACCCCGTCAGAAAAGCCCCGCAAATCAAGATCAACAGGATCGAGGTCGTTTTTCGGTTCGGTTCGTTTTGCATGCGGATGAATCGGCGGCGCGACAACAGTATCGCTTCTTTCGTCCGATGTCCCAACCATACATTGCAGCCGGGGAAATTTTATCGCGCATTCTCCGCTTCAGGACAAAAAAAGCCCCCGGCGCGAACCGGGAGCTTGCGATTTGAATTTGACACGCTCGTCGATCAGAACGAAGCGTGCAAGCCGACGTTGACGCCGTTGCTGTCGGTGCCATCGTCGAGAGACAGCTCGCCAAGGTAACCAAGGTCACCGGTAAATGTATCGGTGATCTGGGCGATCACACCGGCGCGCAGAATGATCGCATCCTCACCAAGTTGCATCGGAGCATTCACGCCAAACGTGCTGCCGAGGAAGTTGACGTTGTATCCGCTGCTGTCGCCTTCGAACTCATGCGCCCACTGGGCACTGGCGTATGGACGAATCGCGGAACCGAAGTTGAAGTCGGCGCGAAGTCCGAGCAATGAGCGTGCGCTTTCCATTCTCGATGCGTTGAACTCCATGTCCGGAAGATTCGGACCAGGGGAGATCGTGCCATCGATTTCAGAGGTGGTGTACTCAAACCCGAATGTCGGGCCCCAGGTGGCGCAGCCTTGTTCCATCATGTAGGCTCCCGAGATCAGGAACTGCATGCCATCGCCCTTCGGATCGAAGTGATAGGGCTCCGGCACTTCGGCGCAGATGATCGAATCGATGATGGTGGAGGTTTCGGAATGTGAGGCGCCGACATAGGCATTCCACTGCCAGCCGGTTTGCTCACCCGAAGCGAAATACAAACCATAGGACAATGTCTCCATGTCGGAGTCGCTGGTGATGTCAACCGTATCCATCGAGACCAGCACGCCGAGATGGGCGCCGCCGAGCGAAGTGCCTGCACCCAATGTATAACGCATGGAGGTTCCCTCGTCGGTGAGGTCGTTGTAGTTGAAGTTGGCCCACGCATGGTTGGCGCTGGGGAACAATCGATCACTGGCGTTCTGTTGCTCGACGATGCGATACAGCTCACGGGCGCTGAAAATCGCCAGCGACTGGGATGCCTGGAAGGATTCAGGTGTATAGGCGTTCATCACGCACTCCACCGTGGACTGATTGCTGTAATCCAGGAAGCCGAGGAAATCAGCGAGATCCGGATTGACCAGGGATTCAGCCACCCGGTTGTTCAGGCTGGCACCGAATTGCTGGGCAAAATTGTTGAGGCCGGGCACGGTGTCGTAGTGGTGAACGACCGTGACATTGACGTCATCGGCATCGATCGGGTTGTTGACGACAAACAAGGAAACCGTCGAACTGGTGAACAAACCGTTGCCCGCAGTCGCCTGCAGCGATCCGGCATCGGTGTGGCCGCTCTCAAAGAAGAACGTCGCCGCGGAGTATTGACCTGTGCGAGTGCCGACAACATCAAGCACTTGGGTGCTCGTGCTTTGCAACGGAGCATCCTGCGTGTTGGGCGAGAGCAGGATCTGGCCGTTGCTGATGTTTGCGTTGCCGTTGACGGTGATCAGGTCACGGGCACCGGAGGCTGCATTGATGTGCACCAGCAGATTGGCACCATTGAATACGTCGAGGTCGTTGTTGATGATGAGGTTGCCGATCGCGGATGGACCAGTTCCGGCGGTCAGATTGCCGCCGTTCTGGGTGACGTTGGCATCCCACAGTCCGATGCCACCAAGTTCACCGCCGTTGATCACGATGTTGGCATCGCTGCCGGGAACGGTTTCCGCCGTGATGTTGCCATTCAAATAAAGGGATCCTGCGGTCACGGTGAGGTTGTCCGCTTCCGTGGTCCCGGTGATGGTGGCGACACCGGTGCCGTTTCTCACGATGGTTTCAAAATTGTTGACATTGCCGACGATCGTAGCCGTGCCGCCGTCGAAATTGAGCTGATCCCCCAGGATCGTCGTGCTGGCTCCGCCGTCCAGGATGCCGTTGATCTGCCCGCCTTTGATGCTGGCGATATCATTGCCCGAACCAAAACTCACCGCCGTGGTGCCGGTGATCGTGCCCGCGAGCATGTTGAGGGTGTCGACGGTCAGCGCGCCGGCAAAGTCGATGCCCACGGGGCCGCCGGTGATGGTGCCGGAGTTGGTGACCGTACCCGCACCGCTGAAAACGATGCCTCGATCCGCGCCCTGGATCACTCCGCCCAGATTGTTGGTAACCGTGCCGTCGGTGAGCTGAATGCCGTCATCCGCCGTGCCGGTGATGCTGCCCGCATTGCCGACACTCGCGCCGGTAGTGAGTTGCACGCCATCGTTGCCGCCGGTGATCACGCCACCGGCGAAGTTGGTGATGTTGGCACCATTGGTTGTATCGACGCCATTCGCAACGCCAGAAGCGGTGATCGTGCCGCGATTGTTTAAAATAAGATTCGTAGTGACATCAATGGCATTCCCTGTTGTCGAGGTAATGGATGCACCCGCGTTGTTGGTGATGTCAGAGCCGCTTGTTGAATCAATGCCATTGTCAACACCCGAAATTTTTCCGTTGTTAACGACAGTGAGCCCATCCAGAGCTTGAATCCCATCCGAGCCCGCCCCGGTGATGCCGCGAATTTCGGAAATCGCCAGCAGGTTGTTGACGGTCAACGTGTTTGTCACAGTAAAAATTCCATCATTGCCGCCTTCGATCAGGTTGCTGTTGTTGATGACCGAGCCTGTGCCCGCTGTGATGAGTATGCCCTCGTTCGTGGTCGAACGGATCGTGGCGAATGCCTGGTTGTTGATCGTCGTTGTGGCCGCAACGGTCGCCGCAGCAGCGGCACCATTGCCTTGCAAGGTGCCGGAGTTGAATGTGGTATAACCCGCCGCATTGATATTCAGCGCCGAGGTGGCCACCGCATTGCCGGTGATGAAACTTCCTGCCACAATGGTAACGGATGTCGCGCCACCCGCATTGGCATTGATGGTGTCGGGAAAGTTCCCCGCCACCGAGACGAAGTTGGTGGCCGTCACATTGACAACGGCCGCTTGAGCCGTGAGGAGGGATGCCGCTAGAGCCAGGATTCGCAGAGCGATGATGTTGGTATTTTTCAGTTTCATATATGAGAAAGCTTGTCTGAAGCTTCACGAAGCTGTGCAAAAGCCCCATGGCTGTCGAGCCCTAATTTTGCGAATTTCTCGCCCCGTCCGCGCACAGGTTTTTTATCAACTTTGCTGTGGAATTATTGAACTTCTGTTCACTTTTACGAAATAAAACCCACGCGTGATTCGTTTAATGCACGCAGAACGACCCTGCCGCCATCCTATGAACAAACCAACACTGCTCCTTCTTCCTTTCGCTTCCCTGCTTTTCGCTTCGTGCGGAAACAACAGCACCGAAAATTACGACACCCAGCCTTCGTCGGGGGTCGATGCCGCTGCGGCCCAGCCACCCGCCCATCCCACCTACGGCCAAGCAGCCTACGAGGATACTTCAACTCCGCCTGCGCCGCCTACGGTGCCACTTCCCTCCAACGCCGCAACCGCGACTGCCGCCGCAGCACCGCCCACCAAGGGTGCCCAGGAATACTATGTGGCCCCGGGGGACAGCCTTTGGAAAATCAGCAACAAGTTCAAGGTGCCCATCGCCTCGATCAAGACCGCCAACAACATGACCACGGACACGGTGGTTCTCGGCAAGAAGCTGATCATCCCCGCTCAATAACGACACCGCGCTCCATCCACCCACCTGCCCATGAAATCGCGCCTGCCGCTGCTCTTCTTTGCCCTGTTTGTTTCGTCTGCGCGAGCGCAGGACGGCGGATCGCCAACCGAGGTGAAACTGCCGCCGCGCGAACAGGCGCTGAACACGCTCTTCAGCATCCCGGAAACCAAAGCCAAACTGGACGAAGCGATCGCCGAGGCGAAAAAACAGAACGTCAGCGAGCAAACCATCCTCGAGGCGCGATTCCTGTTTTTCGTCGATCACAAGGACGATCAGGGTGTGATCGACCTGCTGCCGGAACTGGAGAAAAAGGAGGCGAAATTCTCGCTCGACCCCTCGGAAATTTTTTCCACCAAGGAGGATTTTCTCGCCGTCATCGAATTCGCCCGGGCGCTTCAGGCATTGAAAAACCAAAAGCCCGACGAGTTCAAAAAACACATCACCGAAGCTCTCTGGCTGAGTCCGGGACAGGCGAGCGCTTTCACGCCGTACATTGAAAAACTGCGCCTCAGCGAACATGTGAAAAACGCGCAGATCAGCCTGGATACGGAAGTCAGGGACATGCCGACGGACAAGGCTGTCTCCCTGAAAACCCTGCTCGTCGGGAAACGCGCGCTGCTGATCCACTTCTGGTCGCCGTGGAGCCCCGAATGCGAGTCCTCGTTGGTCGAACTCGAGGATATCAGCGACAAACTCAAGGAACACGATGTCGTGCTGGTCTCGATGTTGATCGACGGCAAAACGGAGATCCTCGCCGAGGCGAAGGAGTTGCTGAAAAGCATGGCCAAACCTGCTGTCGGACGACAACTGATCGACAGTCCGAAAAACAGTCTCGCCAGCCAAATGCGCGTCACGGAGATGCCGACGATGATCCTGCTTTCACCCGAAGGAAAAATCCTCCATCACGGCCCGCCCGGTGATCCGGCACTGCTCGAAAAGTTGTCACAACTCCCGAAAGCCGGCGCTGTGAAAAAACCCTGAAGCGCAGGCTCTATACTGATCGTCGTCATACTTTGGGAAGACAGGCGTCCCCGCCTGTCTCGGCAAACAGGCTTCCAGCCTGTTTCTTCACCTGCCATCCCTTTTGACATGCCAAACAACAGAATCATGCATGACGGTCACGGCGAGTACATCTCACTCAAGACACCACGGCTTGGAGCTCACAAAGTTGGACAGTCTGGTGAGTATGATTTTGAATTGTTGATTGGCTATGGCACGTTCAGCGTTGATCAGCTCCTCTTCCCCATCACCGTTCAATAATCAAAATTCAAAATCATACATCAATCTCCGCGAAAGAGAGAACCTGTATGATTGCTATTTCTTCTCATACACCTGCCCGACCGGCATGGAGTTGCCGAAGTTGACAAAGTCGCGCATCGACCAGACCATTTTCTTGTCCTTGTCCACTTCGATCAACTGCGGGTTGTTAGGCCCTGCGTGACAATTGACAAAGCGGGTGTTGCCGTTGGCCAGGCGCACGACCCCGCAAACCCAGGCGAGTTGCACGCCGGGAATGTCGTTCTGCTCCAGCTTCCAAACGATCTCGCCCTTGGGAGTCACTTCGAGCACGCTGTGTCCATTGCCGGTGCCGATCAGCGTATTGCCGTTGGCGAGGCGACTCACGCCGAAAACATTGGCGCCGAATCCCTCGGGACCATGCCCGTCGACAGGCTTGCGATCAAACAAGGGGATCTTGTATTCCCACACCACCTCGCCTTTTTCATCATACTCTTTCACGCAGCCGTCGGCTTCATGCGCCATCAGGTAGTGTCCGTTGTCCAGCGCGATCGCCTGACGGGTGTCGCGATGGGAGTTCGACGCGGCCACTTTCAGCGGAAATTGTTTTTTGATCGTGCCATCGGCCGCCACTTCGATCAGTCGCGTGGCGCCCGACTCCGCAATCATGGTGTTGCCGTTTTTCAAACGCTGGAACGCATGGATCTCCACGTTTTTGCCCTTGTTCTCCGGCTGCTTGCGGGCATCGTATTCCCACACCACCTTTTTGTCCTTGTCGAAGGTCACCTCCTGCACCCGCGACCAATCGGGCTGCAGCAGAAGATTGCCATTGTCGAGAACCTGCAAGCAATGCCCCGCGCCGACCGGAAATTCCCACTCGACCTTGCCCTCGGCATCGACCAGAGCGACATGGCGTTTGGAATCATCGACACAAAGCACATGACGCGGCGGCCCGGTCTGCTCGGCGGAAACTGCATTCACGCAAAACAGCGCGGCGGAAATCAGGGATAGTTTGTTTGACATGGCAGCCACTACTGACCGAGACGCTGAAATGTTTCATGCCGGGCGAATTTCCCGGCATTCCAGGCACCCGGCAGAGTTCTATCATTCACGCGGCATTAAAGAAAAAAACCAAAAACCCATAACTCAGCGGACAGATTTATCTCAAGAAAATCTCGACACAATGGCGCAGACCGCTACTTTGATTGTCGTCATAACGACCGTCACCAATCGCAAAACATCTCCGTTTTATCCGCCTGTTAATTTCCTCATTTACGCCACACGCAGCAGTAGAATCTTGGCACCCTGGATCATTTGTGCCAACCTACAAATTCCAAACACCACCCCATGAGCAAAGAACGATTCACCGAGCGACAGGCCGATGTGCGCGCGAGCGCCTCCCGCCTCACCGAAGCCGTCGCCCAACCGGAAAGCGAACTCATCCGCGATGCCACCATCCAGCGCTTCGAGTTCACCTTTGAAGTCGTGTGGAAGACCCTCAAGCTCTACCTCGAACGCCAGGGGCACGAATGCGGAGGCCCCCGTCCGACCCTGAAAAAGGCCTTTGCAGAGAATCTCATCCCCACCCCTGAGGAAGCCGACCATTGGCTCCAGATGCTCGAAGACCGCAACCTCACCAGCCACGCCTACGACGAGGCGCTCGCCAGCCAGATCTACCAGCACATCGTGCGGGACTACGCCCCCTTGCTCGGCGGCATGGCGGACAAGATTCAAACCCTGCAATGGGACTGAACGCATGAAGACCTTGGCCCTCCGCGACCGTGATCTCGCCGTGCTCCGCCGCATCTTTCACCGCTTCCCGTGCGTGCGTGAAGTCCGCCTCTTCGGCTCCCGCGCCACCGGCCACTCCCGCCGCGC
>Ga0209400_1000465_pt1 | contig 35505 bp, 33 predicted proteins | sample M_130807_EF_Meta_FD_187313 | JGI IMG/M metagenome (GOLD analysis project Ga0209400, IMG submission 187313) | Freshwater microbial communities from Lake Montjoie, Canada to study carbon cycling - M_130807_EF_MetaG (SPAdes) (version 2) | ecosystem: Environmental > Aquatic > Freshwater > Lake... | reverse complement strand
GACTTCCTTGACCTCGTCCTTGAAACGCTTGAGCGTCGACAGCTTGCCTTCGTGCACGACGACATTGTCACGGATGAGGCGCACGCTGGCGCCGCGTTCCACACGACCGTCAGTGACGCGGCAACCAGCAACTTTACCGACCTTGGAAATGTTGAACACTTCCATGATCGAGGCATTGCCGAGCATTTCTTCGCGCAAGGTCGGCGCGAGCAGACCCGACATCGCGCCCTTCACGTCATCCACGAGATTGTAGATGATGTTGTAATAGCGAATTTCGATGCCTGTCCGCTCAGCCAATTCACGCGCTTCTTTATGCGCGCGCACGTTGAAGCCGATGACGGCGCAGCCTGATGCTTCAGCCAAGGTGATGTCAGATTCGGTGATGCCGCCAACGCCTGCGTGAATGACACGTGCAGCAACTTCATCCGTATTGAGTTTTTCGAGTGTCGCGATAATCGCTTCGACCGAACCCTGCACGTCGCCTTTGACGAGCAGCGGGAATTCCTTGCGGCCCGCTGTCTTCAGCTGCGTCATCATATCGGCGAGCGAAGCGCGCGCACTGCCGCCACGTGCGGAGAGCTTGTCGCGCTTCTGGCGCTCACGATATTCTGACACTTCACGCGCACGCGCTTCGTTTTCAACAACGGCGACGCGATCACCCGCTTCTGGTGCGCCGTTGAAACCGAGCACTTCGACGGGGAAGGATGGACCGGCTTCGCGAACATTCTTGCCCTGATCGTCAAGAAGCGCGCGCACGCGGCCCCATTGCGAACCAGCCACAACAATGTCGCCCTGTTTCATCGTGCCACGTTGCACGAGAATGGTTGCCACAGGACCGCGACCGCGATCCAGACGGGCTTCAATCACAGTGCCTTCAGCTGCGCGGTTCCGATCAGCCTTGAGGTCGAGCACTTCGGCCTGCAGCGAGATCGCATCCAAGAGCTTGTCGAGATTGATCTGCTTGGTCGCCGACACTTCGACTTCCAGCGTATCGCCGCCGAATGTTTCGACCTGCACTTCGTGCTGGAGAAGTTCGGTGCGCACGCGTTCGGGCTTGGCATCAGGCTTGTCGATCTTGTTGACCGCAACGATCAACGGCACGCCAGCGGCGCGCGCATGATTCACGGCTTCAATCGTCTGCGGCATGACGCCGTCATCGGCGGCCACAACGAGCACGACAATGTCGGTGACTTTCGCACCACGCGCACGCATGGCCGTAAAGGCAGCGTGGCCCGGTGTATCGATGAAGGTAATGGCCTGCCCATTGGGCGCGGTCACCTGATAAGCACCGATATGCTGCGTAATGCCCCCGGCTTCGCCAGACACGACATTCGCTTTGCGGATGGCGTCGAGCAGCGAGGTTTTGCCGTGGTCAACGTGACCCATGATGGTCACAACAGGCGGACGCGATTCCGTTGCGCCTTCTTCATCCGGCGTATCGAAAAGGCCTTCTTCAACGTCAGATTCAGCAACACGCTTGACGGTGTGGCCCATTTCTTCCGCGATGAGCTGAGCGGTATCGGCATCGATCACATCGGTGATCTTGCGCATTTCGCCTTGGCCCATCAGCAGACGGATCACGTCAACGCCGCGTTCCGACATGCGGTTGGCGAGTTCTTGAATCGTAATGGTCTCGGGCAGAATAACTTCGCGAGCGATCTTTTCTTTCGGCTCGTTATGGTTGCCACCCTTCATACGCTGCACGCGGCGGCGGAAGGCTGCAACTGAACGTGTCCGCTCTTCTTGCTCTTCCGTCGCATTGGTGACGGTGAGGCGGCCGCGGCTCTTCATCTCGCCGGTGCGCGGCGTTTTAGGAACGGCAGGCAAAGCGAGTTTCGGCGCCGGCGTCAAAATGCGACGCACTTCACCAGAAGGCGCAGATGGTGCTGCAGCAGTAGGTGCAGCCGATGATGACGGCATAAGACGGCGAGCCGAGGGTGCTGGTGCGGGCGGGGGGCCTTCACCGGCGAGACGACGCGCAGCTGCTTCTTCCGAGCGGCGTTTAGCTTCGGATTCTTGCTGACGGCGTGCATCTTCTTCACGCTTGCGCGCTTCAGCGGCTTCGCGTTCAACGCGCTCTTTTGCATCACGTTCAGCGCGGATCTTCGCGTCTTCTTCGGCGCGACGACGATCATCTTCTTCGCGTTCACGCGCGCCAGCCAGCGCACGCGCACGCGCGTCACGTTCTTCATCGCTCAAAGTGCGCAGAACAACGCCGCTTGCGGGCTTTCCGGCATTGGGAGACGGACGCTTTTCTTTCGCAGGCGCTTTTGTTTCAACAACGGGCGCGGCCGGTGCTGCAGGAGCTGCAACTTTGGCCTTTGGTGCCACGGGTGCCGCAGGTGTTGCTGCTTTCACGTCGGCTACGGGTGCGGCCGCTGCTGGTGCAGCCTTCGCAGGCGCTGCCGTGCCTGGGCCGATGGTCCGGCGCTTCACGGTCTCGACGACAACCGCTTTGGTGCGGCCGTGCGAGAAGCTTTGACGGACGACGCCAGCCTCGACCGGACGCTTCAAAGAGAGCGTCTTGCCGACAGTCAGAGGCTTATCGCCGTTATTCTTGGTGTCACTCATATGGTCTCGATCCCAGGGACTTGCCCGCTCGTATCACATTTCGCCGGAGACCTTCTCCGGCTGGTCACTCATGACAATGATCCGGGCCGCCGCCCCGCTAATTGCGGTCATCCGCTCCTGCTTCAACCGGCCCGTCCACGACGCCCGATCCCAAATTCTCTTCGCTTTCGAGAGGGCTATTGCCCCCGGTCGCGCCACGATAAAGCGCGAGACGGCGGCACCGCTCCAGAAAGGCTTCACTCGCCGCACCGCTCTTGAGCGCAGCATGTATCACATTTGACCGCCCCAATGCCAAATCCAATTGGCTCGAGGCAAAAAGAGTGACCCGCGGCAGCTTGGCTGCCGCATCACCCTTGGTCCGGGTCACAAGCTGACCCATTTTCCGGATGCCATCGGCGCTGCCGTCGGTGGCGTGAAGGAGAGCCGCAACTGGCGCGGACCCCAATACCTTTTCAATTTTGGCCGCCCCCGCCGTGACGAGACCCGCCTTGTTGCAAATCGAAAGGGCTTGCAGAGCCTGCTGCTCCAAAAGCCGGTCGATCTCTTCGGTCAAAGTGGCACTGACGCGCACCTTGTCCTTGAAAGCCTTGGCGAAAAGCGAGCGCTTGACCGCTTGCGCGACATGCCCGGCATCCGCCGTCACCCAGACACCCCGACCAGGCAGATTGCGCCTCAGATCGGGGACGACATCACCATCAGGCCCGACCACAAAGCGCAGCATGTCGGAAGGCGCACGAACCTCTCGCGTGACGATACACGTCCGCTCAGAGCCTGTGTCCGCCTTCCGGCCTGCCTGATCCAAATGTCACGTCCCGTCTCAGGGTTGAGCTTCGTCTTCGGCTGCTTCTTCGGCCGGCTCTTCAACCGGAGCCTCGATCCAGCCCGCCTTGACGCGCGCTTCCATGATCATGGCTTCGGCCTCATCGCGCGACAGATCAATGCCGTCGAGGAAACCTGCGTTCTTGATGGTCTCGCCGTCCTTGCGTTCGGTCCAGCCAACCAGATCATCTGTGGCGCAGCCTGCGAGATCTTCGATGGTTTTCACATCATTCTCACCAAGCTTCACCATGATGGCGCTTGTCACGCCATTGATCTCGTGCAGTTCATCAGCAACACCCAGTTCCTTGCGACGCGCATCCTGCTCGCCTTCAATGCGAGCGAGATAGTCACGTGCACGGGTCTGAATTTCCTGCGCCGTCTCTTCATCGAACCCCTCGATCGAAGCAAGTTCAGTTGCCTCGACATAAGCGAGTTCTTCGACCGAACGGAAACCTTCAGACGCCAGCAGCTGGCCGACGACTTCGTCAACGTCCAATGCCTGCATGAAATTATTGGTGCGTTCGACGAATTCCTTCTGACGGCGCTCGGATTCTTCCGCTTCCGTCAGAATGTCGATATCCCAACCTGTCAGCTGCGAAGCCAGACGCACGTTCTGGCCGCGACGGCCAATGGCGAGCGACAGCTGATCATCAGGCACGACAACTTCGATGCGCGCTGAATCTTCATCCAACACGACCTTGACGACTTCTGCTGGCTGCAAGGCATTGACGATGAACGTCGCAGCATCTGCCGACCACGGAATAATGTCGATCTTTTCGCCCTGCAGCTCGTTGACCACGGCCTGCACGCGCGAACCACGCATACCCACGCAAGCGCCAACCGGATCAATCGATGAATCGCGCGAAATGACAGCAATCTTTGCGCGTGAGCCCGGATCGCGTGCGACCGATTTCACTTCGATGATGCCATCATAAATTTCCGGCACTTCCTGACCAAAGAGCTTTGCCATGAATTGCGGATGCGTGCGCGACAGGAAGATCTGCGGGCCACGCTGTTCACGACGCACGTCGTAAACATAAGCGCGGATACGATCACCCGGGCGGAACATTTCGCGCGGGATCAATTCATCGCGGCGGACAATGGCTTCACCACGACCAAGGTCAATGATGACATTGCCATATTCCACGCGCTTGACGACGCCGTTGACGATTTCGCCAATGCGATCCTTGTATTCTTGATACTGACGATCACGCTCGGCTTCACGCACTTTCTGCACGATGACCTGTTTGGCTGATTGCGCAGCAATGCGGCCAAAATCGAAGGGCGGCAGCGTTTCAGCAATCCAGTCGCCGACCTGCGCGGCGGGGTTGCGCTTGCGCGCATCCACGAGAAGGATTTGCGTCGCATCGTTTTCGATCTGGTCGACAACGAGCATCAGGCGCGAGGTGCGCACTTCGCCGGTGCGCGGATTGATCTCGACACGGATTTCAGTTTCCTGACCGTAACGCGAGCGCGCTGCTTTCTGCAGCGCATCTTCCATCGACGCGAGAACAATGTCGCGCGAAATGGATTTTTCGCGGGCCACTGCATCGGCAATCTGCAAAAGTTCAAGCCTGTTGGCGCTAACGGCCATGGTCGTGTCTCCTCAAAGGGACTTGAAGTCGTTTATCTCTTCGGACGTGCGGACTGCGCGTTGCGACGTGCAGCCAGTGCGCCTGGCGAAATGGGTTTGGGCTTGGCAAAGCGCCCAGGACTAGGACGCACAGGCGCGACCTCTTCCTCTTCACTTTGCGGTTCTTCCAATGCGGCCTTGCCGGCACGCAAAGATTCTCGGATCAGCGCTTCAGTCAGGACAAGGCGCGCTTCGGAAATATCGTTGATCGGCAGTTTGACATCCGCCTCTTCATCCGCGCGCGAATCCATCCGGCGCAGCAGAATGAGCGCGTCACGCCCTTCGCCTTCCGTGCCTTCAATCCAGCCGCGAAAGCGCTTGCGGCCATCAAGGCCGAAATTCAATTCAACCCGCGCTTCATGCGAAACAGCGCGCTGGAAATCGGTGAGACGCACCAAGGGGCGATCAATGCCGGGTGACGATATCTCCAGACGGTAGACCTGCGAGATCGGATCTTCGAGGTCGAGAACCGGCGACAGGGCAACGCTCACCTTCTCGCAATCATCGACATTCATCGTGCCGTCCGGCCGCTCGGCCATGATCTGCAACGTCGTGCCCTGATTGGACGTAATCTTCACCCGCACCAGACGGAAGCCAAGATCGAGCAAGACCGGGGCCGCGATGGTCGCGACGCGCGCAGCCAACCCCGTCTCAAAAATGAGACGCGGCTCGTCGAGCAGTTCTGGCACTTGGACTTGCGCCTGATTGCCCACGATTGGCTCCAAAAGGACCTCCTCAGACCGCACAAGGCGGTAGGTGAAACAAAAAAGAGCGGGTCCCGAGGTGGGCCCCACTCTCTACAATTGACCATGAAGCATGGTCACACTGCGAAGATGTGAATGGCTTTCTTATACACACCCGCCCCCAGAGAGGCAAGGATCGCAAGGACAGACGAGCCATGCGCTGGTGGCCATGGACAATCCCAGCCGCTTCGCCCTATCTGCCCTCACGCTCGGGCGGCTCTTTTGGTCGCCCCTACCGGACAGGCCCATGCATCTGAAGCCCGACACGCTGGCCATGACCGTCATGCTCGCTTTCATGACGGCTCTCGGGCCCTTGGCGACCGATCTCTACCTGCCCTCGCTTCCCCATATCGGGGCTGCTTTGGACGCGAGCCCGGCCATGGTCCAGCTCACGCTTTCGGCCTATCTCATTGGTTTTTCAGTGGGTCAGATCGTTTACGGGCCTGTTTCGGACGCGCTGGGCCGCAAACCCATCCTGGTCGCAGCCTTCGGCCTCTTCATTGTCGCGACCTTGGCCTGCGCGGCCACGACCAGCGTCGAAATGCTGATTATTGCCCGTGCCCTCCAAGCGTTTGGCGCGGCCGGTCCCATCATCCTCGCTAGAACCATTGTTCGCGACCTCTACCATGGGCCCCGCGCGGGCCGGGAAATGTCCATGATGGGCACGATTATGGGGATCACACCCATCGTCGCCCCCATTCTCGGCGGGGTCTTGCAAGTGGCCTTTGGCTGGCGGTCGATCTTTCTGGCCATGGCGGCAGGCGGCATTGTGCTCGCCCTGATCGCCTGGCTGCGCGTGCCTGAAACCAACCAATACCGCAACCGAGACCATCTCTCGCTGGCAGCCATTCTCGAATCCTACAAAATCGTTCTGCGCAACAAAGCCTATTGCGCTTATGCCGCGCTTTTGTCGCTGAGCTATGCGGGCCTGTTTGCTTTCATCTCCGCCTCCTCCTTTGTCTTTCAAGGCGTCTATGGTCTCGATGAAATCATGTTCGGGATCACATTCGGCATTTGCTCGGTTAGTTTCGTCGCCGGCACAATGATCGGCACGCGCATCGTCACCAAACATGGTTTTGATCAAACGATCGGCGTTGGCGTGGTGTATTTGGCCGTGGGTGGTGTTGGGCAATGGATCGGGGCGCTGATCTGGCCGCAAGCGCTTCTTGCCATCGTTCTGCCAGAGATGATTTTCTTCATCGGCATCGGCATGGTTTTGCCGCAAGCCATGGCTGCGGCCATGACGCCTTTTCCCGAGCGTGCAGGCGCCGCCTCTTCACTGGTCGGCTTCATGCAAATGGTTTTTGCCTCCATCGCAGGCGCGATTGTCGGTCTATTCGTCGGCGGTACCGCTTTGCCGCTTGTCACAGCATCCGCGCTTTCAGGCGTGCTCGCCTTCGCATTGTTTATGATGACGCGAAATCTGCGCGCTGCGCAGAGACATTAAGCAATATTGGCAACTGCTGCGATCAGCGCTGCAATATCTTCATTGCGCGACAGACGATGATCACCATCCTTGATCAAAGATAAAGTCACGCAATCGCCCGCCAAATGTTCCACCAATGTCATGGCATGTTGCCATGGCACATCGGGGTCTTGCATGCCTTGCAGAATATGCACGGGCGCATGAGCATCAATCGCACCATCAAACATCAGATTGCGCCGACCATCTTCAATCAGCGCGCGTGTGATCGGCGTCGGCTCGGGTGAATAAGCGCTTTCGCGCAACCACACACCTTTGCTTTCGATCTCTTTGCGAATGGCCGCTGGCATCTGCGCCCACATCAGCTTTTCGGTGAAATCAACCGCTGGTGCGATCAGCACCAGACCGGCAAGACGTTGCGCTGCTTCCTGCGCACCCATGGCGCGCGCAGCCAGAAGTGCAATCCATCCGCCCATGGATGAACCAATCAGAATTTGCGGGCCTTGCGCCTGTGTGCGGATCATCGCCAGACTTTCCTGCAGCCAAAGCGAGATCGTGCCATCCTCAAAACGGCCTTCCGACTCGCCATGGCCCGAATAATCAAAGCGCAGACAGCTGCGCCCTTCAGCTGCGGCAAAGCTGTCGAGCGCAAGCGCCTTTGTGGACATCATGTCGGATTTGAAACCACCCAGCCAAACAAGGCCGGGCTTTGCCCGCTCGGCTGGCTTGGGCGCGCGGTAGCGGAAAGCCAAGCGGCAATGGCCGACATTCTGAAAAGCGACGGGGAGATCGGCTTGTGTCGCATCAACAGACATTTGCGGTTCCGTTCGGCTCGCGGCTAATGTGAAGACCACATGATTCGTCAGTGCTCTGCAGCTGACGTGCGAACTTATAACGGCCGGACGGGCAATGCGACAGATCGCAAGGGGTGCTTTCGAGACAGGCGGGAGAAGTTTTCTCGCGGGTCGGACGATCTTGCAGATCATCCCGCGCCTCGATGCAGGCGGCGCCGAGCGCACCGCCATCGACATTGCCGCTGCCCTATCAGAAGCAGGAGCACGCGCGCTTGTTGCCACCGAAGGCGGGCGCTTGGTGAGCGAATTGCAAGCCAATGGCGGCATCTGGATTCCCTTTCCGGCTGCAACAAAAAATCCGTTGCTGATGTGGCTCAATGCCCGCCGCCTCGCCAAAATCATCCAGCGCGAAAATGTTGACATTGTTCATGCACGCTCGCGCGCACCCGCATGGGTGGCGCTGGGTGCTGCTCAGCGCACAAAGACGTCTTTTGTCACCACCTATCACGGCTCTTATTCGGGACAATCATCCCTCAAGCAGCTTTATAATTCCGTGATGGCGCGCGGTGATGTGGTGATTGCCAATAGTGCCTATACAGCAGGCTTGATTGGCAATGCCTATCCCTTTGCCAATGAGCATACGGCCATCATCCATCGCGGCACGGATTTGCGCCGCTTTGCGCGCACCGCGGTCGATACAGCGCGCGTGCAACGGATGCGCAAGAGCTGGAATGTCGGTCCCGAAGATCGGGTGATTTTGCTGGCCGCGCGCCTCACAGCGTGGAAGGGCCAGAAAGTCCTGATTGAAGCGGCCCGCTTGCTCGCCGAGCGCGGCATTTCGGATGTGCGCTACATTCTTGCCGGCGACGATCAGGGACGCGCTCATTATGTTCGCGAGCTTGATGCGGCGATTGAGAAAGCGGGGCTCACCGGCGTTGTGACGCGCGTTGGCCATGTCACCGACATGCCGGCCGCTCTTGCCGCTTCCGCAGTCCTCGCGGTGACCTCGACCGAGCCCGAAGCTTTCGGACGCTCCGCCGTTGAGGCGCAAGCTATGGGCACACCTGTTGTCGTCACCGATCTTGGTGCGGTGGCCGAGACCGTCCTCACGCCCCCACGCGTCACCCGCGAAAATCGGACGGGCTGGACCATCCCACCCAATGATCCGGAAGCTTTGGCGACCGTTCTGGAAAGTATTCTCGGTATGGGTGCAGCGGCACGCGACGCTCTCGCTGAACGCGCACGCAATCATGTCGAGAAATCTTTCGGCCTTGAAAAAATGTGCTCCCAGACGCTCGAAATCTACGCGCGGCTGATCGAACACAGCGGCCGCTGGTAAAAAGAACTCACAAAAAGTACGAATGGCCGCCCTCGGGCCGGAAGTTCTGTTGACTTCGGCAGGCACTCAACCGATCTTCTGCGCGGGTCCGAACCCCACCAGCCTTGAAGCGCTGACGGGATCGGGTCCGGCTTATGCACCAGAAGGAGAGATTGCCATTCGTCGTCCCATGAAAGCCCCGCCCACGCCGCAGAAAGACGGGCAACGCATCAACCGCGACATTCGCGTGCCAGACGTTCAATTGATTGACCAAGACGGTCAAAATCGTGGCGTTGTCGCAAGTCTTGAGGCCCTCCAGATGGCTGAAGAAGCCGGCCTCGACCTCGTCGAAATCGTTCCCAACGCCAATCCGCCGGTTTGCAAAATCCTCGATTACGGCAAGTTCCGCTTTACGGAACAGAAGAAGGCTGCCGAGGCCCGCAAAAAGCAGAAAGTCGTTGAAGTTAAAGAGATTAAGCTGCGTCCCGGCATTGATGACCATGATTATGAGGTCAAAATGCGGGCCATGCGTCGCTTCTTCGAAGAAGGCGACAAGGTCAAAGTGACCCTGCGCTTTCGCGGCCGCGAAATGGCCCATCAGGACCTCGGCTACCGCCTGCTGACGCGGGTGAAGGAAGAAACCACGACTTTTGCCAAGGTCGAGCTGGAGCCCTCCATGGAAGGCCGCCAGATGATCATGGTCCTGTCGCCCCGCTAAATTACTGGCGGGAATCAGGTTTGGGGCTTGCCAGCCAAGCCCCGCCTCCTCTATAAGCCCCCCTTCGAACCGCCCGGCTCACAAGGGCTGCCGTGGCGGTTCTTTCGCTCATCGTGATGCGAACTGGACAGGTTTCGACCTGTCTAGCCAAGACTAACCAGGCGGGCGACCGCCTAATGGAGAGCCAAATGCCCAAGCTGAAGACCAAGTCAGGCGCTAAAAAGCGCTTTAAGATCACGGGCACCGGCAAGGTGCTTTACGCCCAGCGCGGCAAGCGCCACGGCATGATCAAGCGGACCAACAAGCAGATCCGGAACCTGCGCGGCACCAACGTTCTGTTCAAGACCGACGGTGACAACATCAAGAAGTTCTTCCTGCCCAACGGCTGAGACTTCTCCGCCCTTTCCCATCAAGCTTTCTTTCCAGGAGATCAGTCATGGCACGTGTCAAGCGCGGTGTAACCTCGCACGCCAAACACAAGAAAACCCTCGACGCCGCCAAAGGCTTTTATGGCCGTCGTAAGAACACCATTCGCGCCGCAAAGGCTGCCGTCGACAAGTCGATGCAGTACGCCTACCGCGACCGCAAGAACAAGAAGCGCACGATCCGTGCGCTTTGGATCCAGCGCCTCAATGCAGCTGTCCGCGATCTCGGCCTGACCTACAGCCGCTTCATCGACGGCCTGACCAAGGCTGGCATCACGGTGGACCGCAAGGTTCTCTCCGAACTCGCCATCCACGAGCCGGCCGCATTCAAAGCCATCGTTGAAAAGGCAAAGTCTGCCCTTCCAGCATCGGCCTGAGGCAACTGCTTCGATTTTCAAAAGCCCGGCCTTGTCGCCGGGCTTTTTTCATATCCGGCGCCTGCCTCGACAAGCTCTGGCCTCTCATGGCACAAGCCGCGCTAACAGCTCTCAATCTTGAAAACGGGACCCGGGATGTCGGACCTGAACGCCATCGAAACTGAAACGCTTGCCGCCATTGCCGCGGCAAGTGATGAAGCCTCTCTTGAAAATGTGCGCGTTGCCACGCTCGGCAAGAAGGGCTCGATTTCTGCGCTGCTCGCCACGCTTGGCAAAATGTCGCCTGACGAGCGCAAGACCGAAGGCGCCAAAATCAATGTGCTCAAGGACAAGGTCGCAGACGCACTCACCGCGCGCAAACTTGTCTTGAAAGAAGCCGCCCTCGAAGTGCGCCTCGCCTCCGAGACTGTTGATGTGACGCTGCCCGTGCGCGAAGCGCCTGTTGAGACCGGCCGCATTCACCCGATCTCTCAAGTGATGGATGAACTCACTGCCATTTTCGCCGACATGGGTTTCTCCATCGCAGAGGGTCCGGATGTCGAAGAAGACGACATTAATTTCACCAAGCTGAATTTTCCGGAAGGTCATCCAGCGCGTGAAATGCACGACACATTCTTTTTCAATCCGAAAGAAGACGGCACACGCAAATTGCTGCGCACGCATACGAGCCCCGTGCAAGTGCGCACCATGCTCAATGTGAAGCCGCCCATCCGCGTGATTTGTCCGGGCCGCACCTATCGTTGCGATTCCGACCAGACGCATACGCCGATGTTCCATCAGGTCGAAGGTCTTGTCATCGACAAGTCGGCCAACCTTGGCCATCTGAAATGGATTCTCGAAGAATTCTGCAAAGCCTTCTTCGAAGTGCCGAATGTGAAAATGCGTTTCCGCCCGTCCTTCTTTCCCTTCACAGAACCGTCGATGGAGGTCGACATTCAGTGCAACCGCTCAGACGGTGAAATCCGTTTCGGCGAAGGTGAAGATTGGCTTGAAATTTTGGGCTGCGGCATGGTGCACCCGAATGTGCTGCGCAATTGCGGTATTGATCCGGATGAATATCAAGGCTTCGCCTGGGGCATGGGCATCGATCGCATTGCCATGCTGAAATATGGCATGCCTGATTTGCGCCCCTTCTTTGAAGCGGATCTGCGCTGGTTATCGCATTATGGTTTCCGTCCACTCGACCTGCCGTCATTGGCAGGCGGTCTCAGCTCGTAAAGGGAGGGCACGCATATGAAGTTCACGCTCTCCTGGCTAAAAGATCATCTCGAAACTGACGCTTCGCTCAACGACATTGTTGAAACGCTGACGCGCATCGGTCTTGAGGTCGAGCATGTCACCGACCCTGCCGACACGCTGAAAAATTTCGTTGTCGGCCATGTGCTCGACGCCCAGCCACATCCCGATGCAGACCGCTTGCGCGTGTGCATGGTGGATATTGGCGCTGGCGCACCCATTCAGGTCGTCTGTGGCGCGCCCAATGCGCGCAAGGGCTTGAAGACAGTCTTCGCTTCGCCCGGCACATATATTCCGGCCAAGAAATTCACCATCGCCAAAGGTGTCATCCGCGGCGTGGAATCGCACGGCATGCTTTGCTCGGCGGCAGAACTCGAATTGTCGGAAGATCATGATGGCATTATCGAACTCGCTGAGACAGCAACAGCCGGTCAGCGCTATGTAGATTTTGCAGGTCTTGGCGATCCCGTCATTGAGATCAATCTGACACCCAACCGTGCCGACGCTACAGGCGTGCATGGCATTGCGCGCGACTTGGCAGCGGCTGGTCTTGGCCGTTTGAAAGACCATGCGATCAAGCCGGTGGCCGGAAAATTCCCGTGCCCCGTCTCGGTGAAACTCGACTTTGCAGCGGGCGAGGAAAATCTCGCACCCGCTTTTGCTCTGCGCCTCGTGCGCGGCGTGAAGAATGGTCCGTCACCCGCCTGGATGCAGAAGCGCCTGACCTCGATTGGTCTGCGCCCCATCAATGCGCTGGTCGATATCACCAATTACATGACCTTCGACCGTGGTCGCCCTCTGCATGTCTTTGTTGCAAAGAAGGTGGCCGGAAATCTCGTCGTGCGTCGCGCCAAGGCGGGCGAAGAGATTGTTGCGCTGGATGGCAAGACCTACAAGCTCGACCCATCGATCATCGCCATTGCCGATGACAAGGGTGTGGAATCGATTGCCGGGATTATGGGCGGCGAGGCTTCGGGCTGCGATGAAACAACAACCGATGTGTTGATTGAATCCGCGCTCTGGGATCCGCTCACCATTGCGCGCGCTGGCCGCCACCTCGGCATTGTCTCGGATGCGCGTTACCGTTTCGAACGCGGTGTTGATCCCGCTTTCTGTGTACCGGGCGCCGAACTCGCAACCCATCTCGTGCAAGAGATTTGCGGTGGCGAGGCCTCTGAACTCATCGTCGCAGGTAACCCTGAAGCACCAAGCCGCACGATTGATTTCCCACTCAATGAAGTGCAGCGCCTCGCAGGCCTCACGCTTGATCCCTCGCAAATGGCGGGCATTCTCGAAAAGCTCGGCTTTGACGTTTTGCGTCAGGCGACCAATGCGAGCCGCGTTTTTGTGAAAGTGCCAAGCTGGCGAGCCGATGTCGAAGGCAAGGCTGATCTTGTCGAAGAAATCGTGCGCATTGCCGGTCTTGATGCGATCACATCCACGCCGCTTCTGCGCGACAATGCAGCCATTCCTGCGCCCATTCTGACGCTCCTGCAAAAACGCACGCGCATCGCGCGCCGCGCACTTGCCACACAGGGCCTTGTCGAAGCCGTCACATGGTCTTTCATCTCCAAAGATCGCGCTGAACTTTTCGGTGGTGGAGCAAAAGAATTGTCGCTCGCCAATCCGATTGCGGCTGATCTCTCTGACATGCGCCCAAGCCTCTTACCGGGTCTGCTCGCGGCCGCACAACGCAATGCGGATCGTGGCATAGGTGATCTCGCTCTGTTTGAAGTCGGCCAGATTTTCAAAGGCGACAAGCCGGACGATCAAAAGATGGCGGCCTCAGCTGTGCGTCGCGGCACCGCGCGCGCCACGGGTTCGGGGCGTCACTGGTCGGGCGCAGCGCGCTCCGTCGACGTCTTTGATGCGAAGAGCGATGCGCTCGCTTTGCTCGCGACGCTTGGCGTTGCCAAAGGTGGCTTGCAGATTGTCGCTGGTGGCCCGTCCTTCTTGCATCCGGGCCGCTCAGGCACATTGCAATTCGGACCCAAGGGCGTGATCGGCTGGTTTGGTGAATTCCATCCCCGCGTCTTGGAAGCGCTCGACGTGAATGGTCCGCTCTGCGGCTTTGAGATCATGCTTGATGCGATTCCGGCGCCCAAGGCCAAGCCCACCAAGGTGAAGCCGAAACTTGATTTGTCGGATCTCATGCCGCTGGAACGCGATTTTGCATTCCTCGTCAATGCCACAGTGCAAGCGGGCGAGATTTTGAAAAGCGCGTTGGGTGCTGACCGCGCCCTGATCACGGGCGCGAATGTGTTCGATGTCTATCAGGGCACGGGTATTCCGGACGGCAAGAAGTCGGTCGCCATCAGCGTGACTTTGCAACCGCGCGAAAAGACCCTGACCGATACGGAAATCGAAGCGGTCATGCAGAAGATTGTCGCTGAAGTGACGAAAAAGACCGGCGCGACTTTGCGCGGCTAAAATAAAAAAAGCCCGGGATGTTTTCCCGGGCTTATCTGTTCAGTGTCTTTCTATCAGCCGAGATTAAGCTCTTTGAAGAAGTCATTGCCCTTGTCGTCAATGACGATGAAGGCCGGGAAATCTTCGACTTCGATCTTCCAGATCGCTTCCATGCCGAGCTCCGGATATTCCAGAACTTCAACCTTCTTGATGCAGTCCTGAGCCAAGCGCGCTGCAGGACCTCCAATCGAGCCCAGATAGAAGCCGCCGTGCTTGGCGCAGGCTTCGCGCACTTCCTTCGAACGATTGCCCTTGGCGAGCATCACCATGGAACCGCCAGCAGCCTGGAATTGATCAACGAATGAATCCATGCGGCCTGCAGTCGTGGGACCAAACGAGCCTGAGGCAAAGCCCTCCGGCGTTTTGGCGGGACCCGCATAATAGACCGGATGGTTCTTGAAATAGTCCGGCATGCCCTGTCCGGCATCCAGACGTTCACGCAATTTCGCATGGGCCAGATCGCGCGCCACGATAATCGTGCCGGTAAGCGAAAGGCGTGTCTTGATCGGATATTGCGAAAGTGTCGCCAGAATATCTTTCATCGGACGGTTGAGATCGATTTTCACGACTGCGCCACCCAGAGACTTATCCTCGACTTCAGGCAGATATTTCGCGGGATTATGTTCGAGTTCTTCCAAGAACACGCCATCCTTGGTGATCTTGCCAACCGCCTGACGATCAGCCGAGCAGGACACGCCCATGCCGATGGGCAGTGAAGCGCCATGGCGCGGCAAGCGGATCACGCGCACGTCGTGGCAGAAATATTTACCGCCAAATTGCGCGCCCACGCCCAGCTGCTGGGTCATTTTGTGTATCTCTTCTTCCATCGCAAGATCGCGGAAGGCCTGACCGTCTTCGCTGCCCTCCGTCGGCAGCGCATCGAGATAGCGTGCAGACGCCAGTTTCACAGTCTTGAGATTCATCTCTGCCGACATGCCGCCAATGACAATGGCCAAATGATAAGGCGGGCAGGCTGACGTGCCGAGCGTCAGAATCTTTTCCTTCAGAAAAGCGATCAAACGATCATGTGTCAGCAACGAGGGCGTGCCCTGAAACAGGTAGGTCTTATTGGCCGAGCCGCCGCCCTTGGCCATGAAGAGGAATTTGTAAGCGTCTTCGCCTTCGGAATAGATATCAATCTGCGCGGGCAGATTGTTCTTCGTGTTTTTCTCTACAAACATGGAGATGGGTGCGAGCTGCGAATAGCGCAGATTGCGCTTTTCATACGCATCCATCACGCCTTCGGCGAGCGCGCTTTCATCCTCGCCATCGGTCCAGATCAAACGGCCCTTCTTGCCCATGACAATGGCCGTGCCCGTATCCTGACACATGGGCAGAATGCCACCGGCGGCAATATTGGCGTTCTTCAACAGGTCGAAAGCCACGAACTTGTCGTTGCCGGTTGCTTCCGGATCATCGAGAATTTTGCGCAGCTGCGCGAGATGGCTTGGACGCAGCAGATGATTGATGTCCATCATCGCTTGTTCGGCCAGCAAGCGGATCGCTTCGCGGCTGACGGTAAGGACTTCCTTGTCGCCGAGCTTCTCGACTTTCACGCCCTCGCTCCTCAATTTGCGATAGGGGGTCGTATCCTTGCCGAGGCGGAAAAGCGGGCGGTGCTGATAGGTCATCTCTGGATCCCGTGAAAAATGAGCTGATGCTTTCTAGGGCCTTGCCGCGCGCTTTCCAAGATGGCCCAAAGGCTGGATGGCATTCCTTGAAATTTCAGCGATTGCTTATGTCATAGGCAAACGGCGCTAAAGTTCAGGCGGCGTTTTGCGAAGACGGCGGCTGAATGAGCATGGTGTAAAGGGCTGCTGAATCTCGCGTTGCGCGTAGCTTGGCTGTGGTGGCCGGATCGCGGAAAATGCGGGCGGTGCGCGCCAAAGCTTTCAAATGATCCGCACCAGCCGTTTCGGGGGCAATCAAAAGGAAAACGAGATCAACTGGCGCGCCATCCAGCGCTTCATAATCGATGGGTCGCTCCAGACGCGCGAAGACACCAAAGATACGCCCTGCTTTTGCAAGTTTGCCATGAGGAATGGCAATGCCATTGCCAACACCTGTAGAGCCCAAGCGCTCACGCTGCAGCAGAGCGTCAAAAATTTCGCGCGCGGGAATGCCTGAGACCAGCGCGGCCTTCTCGCTAATTTCCTGCAACGCCGCTTTTTTAGATGTGACCTTGAGCGACGGCAGTATGGCGTCAGGGTTAAGCAGATCCTTGAGCGACATGTTGTTCCGTGGCCCGGTCAAAAACACAGTTTTCGGAGCAAGAAGCGTGCCGCAGGGTTAGCTGCGGCACGAAAATTCAGCGTCCAGTCCCGCCAGATGCCCCATCTGAGGGCTCCGGGTCAATCCATCCGACATTCCCGTCAGGGCGCCGATAGACGATGTTCACACGTCTGTTACCAGCATTGCGGAAAACCTGCACGGGTGCGCCGGTGAAATCGAGTTCCATGACCGCCTCCGCCACACTGAATGTCTTCAAAGCGCTGGTCCGCTCCGCGACAATAACGGGGTGAAAATCGGTTCCCTCATCATCGTCCTCGGGGCCCTGAATCACATAATCGGCGATGGTTTCCCCTGCAAGCTGAACTGCATGGTTTTGTGAGCCGCCAGCATGATGATCTTTCAAGCGGCGCTTATACCGCCTTAGCCGTCCCTCGAGCCGTTCAGCTGCTTGTTCGAAGCTCGCATAAGGCTCTTGAGCACGCCCTTCTGAATGAAGCGTTGTTCCTGATGTCAGATGCAAAGTGCAATCTGTGCGATAGCCCGACCCTTCGTGATCAACGACGATATGACCTGTGACTGCTCCATCGAAATAGCGCGCGGATGAGGCATTCACCCGATCCAAAATATGTTCGCGCAACGCTTCGCCAATGCTGAAATTCTTGCCAGAAACCCTGAGGCCCATGTTTTGCCCTCATGCTCGACACATCACATCGGATTTCATGGAATAGCATGCGCTTCCCACTTCCGACTCTGACAGGCTAGGCCTGTCTGGTGAAGAAAGAAACACTAACGTTTGGTCAGCTTGACTTGTACGTCAATCAGGCTTCGTGCTGCTGCATCGCCATTTTTTCGCGCCGACGCTCGACAGACGATGGAATACGCAGACTTTCCCGGTATTTGGCTACCGTGCGTCGCGCAATATCAATATTCTGTTCTTTGAGCTTCACCACTATCGCGTCATCAGAAAGGATGTCGCTCACGGGTTCGCCATCAATCAATTGTTTGATGCGGAAACGAACAGCCTCCGCTGAATGAGATTCACCGCCCGAGCGCGCCGGAATAGACGCAGTGAAGAAATATTTCAGTTCAAAAAGTCCACGTGGCGAGGCCATATATTTATTGCTGGTGACACGCGAGACGGTTGATTCATGCATGCCGATGGCATCGGCAATGGTTTTCAAATTCAAGGGACGCAAATGTTCGACGCCATGCGTAAAAAACGCATCTTGTTGACGCACAATTTCCGTTGAGACCTTTAAAATCGTGCGTGCACGCTGTTCCAGAGATTTGGTCAGCCAATTGGCTGTTTGCAAGCAATTGGACACAAAGCTTTTATCTGCGGCACTGCCCGGTATTTTCGACACGCGTGCTGCATAGGTCTGATTGACCAAAACGCGCGGCAGACCTTCGGGATTCAACTCGACATGCCATGAGCCGTCAGACGCTGCGCGAACAGTCACATCCGGTACAACAGTTTGAATTGGCCCGCCGCCGAAGGCTCTGCCGGGCTTGGGATCGAGACGACGAATTTCGGAAACCATTTCGGCAAAATCTTCTTCGTCAACGCCGCAGATTTTGCGCAAATTGACAAAGTCACGCTTCGCCAACAATGGCAAATTGTCGAGGAGTGCTTGCATGGCAGGATCAAGCCGATTTTGCTCGCGCAATTGAATGGCAAGACACTCGGCCAAATTGCGTGCGCCAATACCGGCGGGATCAAAGGTCTGAACCTTTGTGAGCAAGGCAGCTGTAATTTTTTCAGATGCGCCCAAACGCTCTGCAATTTCTTCGATGCTTTCAGACAAATAGCCCGCCTCATCAATCGAATCGATGATGGCCTGACCAATCAAACGCTCAACAGGATCCGACACGGCGAGCGCGAGCTGCTCGCCCAAATGATCCTGCAATGTCACTTGCGCGGCGACATAGGCTTCTAGGTCTGAAGCCTCGCCGTCAGAACTGCCTGATGTTCCAGTCCATGACGTTGCGGAAAGGCCGGAGCCTTCAAGCTCGGCGGGCGTTTCCCGCGGCGTCGGCGCACGATCCGTGTCGAAAGAATTGGCAACCTCTGTGCCCAGATCAGACGCAAGGTTGTGACTATCGGTCGAAAAAGATTCCGAGGCCCAGTCACCTTCGAGGCGCGAGCGATCACCCGGATCAAAATCAGCGTCGCCATCCCAATGTTCGGCATGTTCAGCAGGTGCGTCAGGGATGGGATCGGGTCGATCTTCAGCGCGCTCCAACAGGGGATTGCGCTCCAGCTCCTCTTCAACGAAGGCCGCCAATTCGACATTCGAGAATTGCAGCAGCTTGATCGCCTGCAGGAGCTGCGGCGTCATGACCAGGGACTGACCCTGGCGTAGCATGAGCTTCGTCGAAAGCGCCATTTAGCTGATCGATACCCTTTTCGACCGGATCCATATCCGGCCTGAAAATTGCATATACACGAATCAGCAGGTGAGAGCTACGTAAACACCCCAAAACAGGGGCTCATCAGGCAGGTCTCTGACAAACTTAGTTAATTTCCGCTGACCTGTGACGGAAACCCGTCACATTCGGAAGTCTTCGCCGAGGTAGAAGCGGCGCACATCCGGGTTGGCAACAATGGCGTCCGGTGACCCTTCGGTCAAAACCTGGCCCGAATGGATGATATAGGCCCGATCAATGAGGCCGAGCGTCTCGCGGACATTATGGTCCGTGATCAACACGCCAATCCCGCGCTGCTTCAAATGGCGAACCAATTGCTGAATATCGCCAACCGCGATTGGATCAATGCCGGCAAAGGGTTCATCGAGCAACATGAAGCTCGGCTGGCCAGCCAGAGCACGGGCGATTTCGCAACGCCGCCGCTCACCACCGGACAGGGCGATAGAGGGCGCTTTGCGCAGGCGCTTGATATCGAATTCCTCGAGCAGGGATTCGAGGGCCTGCTCGCGCTCATCACGATTGGGGACCGTATTCTCAAGAACGGCTCGAATATTGTCTTCGACATTCAGCCCACGAAAAATCGAGGCTTCCTGCGGGAGATAACCAATGCCAAGTCGCGCACGGCGGTACATGGGCAATTGCGTGACTTGATGCCCGTCAAGATCAATGCGGCCACGATCCGGACGCACAAGGCCCGTGATCATATAAAATACAGTCGTCTTTCCTGCGCCATTGGGCCCAAGCAAGCCGACCGCTTCACCGCGACGCACCGACAAGCTCACATCCTGCACGACTTGGCGGCCGCCATACGTCTTTCCAAGGCCCGATGCGACAAGCCAGCCGTCGCCACGCCCATGTGTAGAATGTGCGGTACTCTGGCTTACTTTGGTCAGAATGTTGGTCACACGTGTCTCGCTTTAGCGGGCCGGTTTGCGTTCAGCGCCTTTGGCAGATGTTGACTTATTGTCTTCCGATGAGCCGGGCGTGAAAATCGAATTCACACGGCCACCCAACACCTGCGCATAGCCCGTATCAAGATCATAGACGAGTTTGGAATCTCGATCGCCTTTGGTGACATTCGTGCCTTGGCTCAATACGACATTTCCAAACAGATAGACCTTATTTTCGATCTTATCATAAACGCCATTGTCGCCCGTGCCGACCTGATCAAGCTGCGTCACGGTGACGGGACCTTTGGATTCAATGCGACGAATACGGCCCGATGAATCAGACTGCACAGCCTGTTGCGCTGCAGCCAGACCCTCATCCTTGGTCAGAAAAACCGTCATCACCGTGGCGCGCATGGTCGAATCGCCCTGCTGCACAAAGACATTGCCTGTGTAGACGAGCTTTTGATCACGATCGAAATATTCAAGTTTTTCTGCATCAACTGTGATTGGTGCTTTGGAATCACCACCAGGAAGAATGGGGCTCACGCCACGCTTCTTCGCCTGAGGAGTGGGGGTCGCTGTTGGGCCAGCTGCTTGAGCCACGCCAAACATTAAACTTACCGCCACACATGCTGCGGAGAAAATGGCCGCTTTATTCATTGAGCAGCGCTCCCTGAACCTGTTTCGGATTTATCGCCCGAAGAAAATGTTGAACGTACCTTGCCTTCGAAAACAAGGTTCTGTCCATTGTCGCGCATATCCATACGGTCGGCTTGAATCACGCCTTCCGTAATCAGCACTTTCACAGATTCATCCGTGATCATTGTGCCGCTTTTGAAATCCATTTTCGCGCTTTTCATGTCGATATCGTAATTGAGGCTGCGAATACGCACCGCATTACGGAAATCCATGAACTCACGAAAACTGTCATAGATCCCAGCAGAAGAAATCACGCGCACGGTTGATTGATCAATCATGCCGATCTTCGCATCAAGATTGTTCAATTCAATCATATTGGGCTGCCTAACATCTTGAACGCCCGTATCCGCATTCACCTCATAGGGGCGGCCATCTTTGCGATAGCCCGCCAGACGCGGCCGCTCCATCGTTACACGCGTTCCATCCAAATTTGTGCCTTTCACAGACACTTCCGATTTCGGCGCGGTAAATGGATTGAACCATGTGAAGAGAATGAAAGAGGTGGGGCCAAGAATAGCGATCGCAAGAATGAAACGTCGCAAAGCAACCACGCGCGAAGAATGGCGCGAAGCCGAGCGAAAGCTCTGTGCGCGCGAGCGCCCATTCACTTGCCCCATTTCACCATTCATCGACAAACCAAAACTCCTCGCAAAGGCCACTATCCACGATAGCGGATTATTGCCCTTTATTGATGCGCAAATATGTCCTGCTCAGGCCAGCCCAGCAAGTCGAGACGAGCGCGCGTCGGTAAGAAAGAAAAGCATTCCGCCGCGAGCTCGGTGCGGCCCTCACGCGCCAGCATGGCATCAAGCCTGTCGCGTAGCGCATGGAGGTGAAGAACGTCAGACGCCGCATAAGAGAGCTGGGCCTCGCTCAGGGCGGTGGTTGCCCAATCGGAAGATTGCTGCTGCTTCGACAATTCAACGCCCAAGAGCTCGCGGGTCAAGTCCTTCAGGCCATGGCGGTCTGTATAGGTCCGGACCAGTTTAGAGGCGATTTTGGTGCAATAGACACCGTTCACAGGCGAGCCAAAAGTGTGCTCAAGCACCGCAATATCAAAACGGCCGAAGTGAAAAATCTTCGTCACGCCTTGATCTGCAAGGAGCTTCTGGAGATTGGGGGCGCTGTTCTGGCCCTTGGCAATCTGGACAACATCCGCCGTGCCGTCGCCTGCGGAGAGCTGCACAACGCAAAGCCGATCCCGATGCGGATTGAGGCCCAGGGTCTCGGTATCGATCGCCACGCTGGTGCCAAAAGAGGCTCCGGTCGGCAAATCGCCCTGATGAACGCGAATGGTCATGTTTTGTGGCCCAAATTTGAAACGGCGGAGATTACCCCGTCCATTACCCCTCGTGCGCGGGCTCAGCAAGCGCGTCGAGAGCTGTCGTCTCCGACCAAGTCGCTAGCGTGGCATTTTTGCCAAGCGCTGGTTGGGACGTGCGAATGGGATCAGTCCGCCCACAGCCCTATTCTCAACGGGCGCCGCCACCGTGCTCGACCGTCAATTGCCGGGCCGTGGCGGATCTGCGAAATGCTGCGCCTCTTCAAAGGCGTTTGATCTAACCCATTGTCGGGTCGAGCACGATTTTCCCCATCCCTGCATCGGCCTCCATCATCGCATGGGCTTTTGGCGCCTGCGACAGCGGCAAGACATGGGCAATGCGCACTTTGATTTTGCCTTCCGCCGCCGCTGCAAAGCATTTCGGCCGATCCGCGTCACGCGCACCGGGCATGCCTTTGATGGTGATCTTATGATCATAGAGATGGAAGAAATTGATCGTCACATTCGGCCCACCATGCGCGCCTGCGGTAACCAAGCGGCCCTTTTCGCCAAGCGCCAAAAAGGCATCCGGCAATACTTTCGGATTGGCGATATTGTCATAAAGGACGTGCACACCTTTGCCTTCAGTGATGCGCATCACTTCAGCGCGCAAATCCTGCGTTGAATAATCAATGGCATAATCCGCGCCGAGCTCCAGACCTGCATCAGCGCGATCGCGCGATCCCGCCGTTGTAATGACGCGCGCGCCAATCACATGTTTGGCGATCTGAATACCGACGCTGCCGAGATTGCCGCTGGCGCCCATAATCAAAACCCATTCACCGGCCTTGAGTTCAGCAACATTGACCAGAAGATTCCACGCCGTCGGGCAATGACGCATGACAACGGCGGCTTCATGAAAGCCAAGACCATCAGGCAAAGCAAAAGCAACAGAAGCGGGCACGCACACTTTATCAGCAAACCCGCCGGGGCGCTTGATGCCCATCATGCCATTGCGTTCTGTGCCGCCCGTGCCATCTTCATTGCAAGGATCAAGCGGCATGCGACCAGCTGCACAAACGCGATCGCCGACTTTCCACTTGGTAACGCCGGGTCCAATGGCATCAATGATGCCCGCGCAATCAACGCCGGGGATGAGAGGCAATTCGACACCGCGCTGCGCTTGTTCGCCACGGCGCACAGCCACGTCCAAAACGCGATTGACGGTTGCAGCATGAACAGCAATACGGATTTCGCCGTGGCGGGGCTGCGGATCAGGCAGATCCTCATATTTCATCACATCCGGCGCGCCGAATTGGTGAATGACAATCGCCTTCATCATATCCTCCCGATATCTTTATGAATGGCGGCAGGATCGAGCCTGCCGCCTTTTCGTTTTCGCAAAATCTTAGCGGCGCTCGAGGCGGCGACGCAGATAATTGAAGTTGATGGCGTTCTGTTCAGGGCTCAGCAACTTCTTGCGCAGAGCCATCACATCATCCATCGGGAACTCGCCGGCTGTTTCGCCTGCAGCTTCCGCGATCATCTGAATCTGGCAGGCATTTTCCAGCATGATGCAGCTGATGACAGCATCTTCAATCGTCGGGCCGCACACAACCACGCCATGGTTTTTCAAAAATACAACCGGGGAATTGCCAAGCGCCTTTGCAACGCCGTGACCCATGTCTTTGGAGCGGATGAGATCGATGGAATCTGTATAGACGCCATAATTATCTACGAACAAAGCGCTCGGCTGGCTCAACGCCTTCATGCGACGACCCATTGCCGAGAAAGCAACAGAATAGGTCGGATGCGTGTGAATGCTTGCATTCAGGTCAGGGCGCATCTTGAATATTTCGGAATGAATATAGACTTCGCTGTGACGCGGCGCCCATCCATCAACCTTGTTGCCTTCAAGATCGCAGGTCACGACATTGTCGACCGTCATTTCATCAAAGCCGAAGGAATGCGGCTTCATATAAAATTTCGTCGAGTCATCTGGCACGCGAACGCAAATATGACCGCGCGTAAAATCGCCTTGGCCCGCTGCTTCCAGAATGTGACCACCAGCGACCAGTTTTTCTTTGGCTTCGTCGCGCGTCATGTTTTTCTCCCTGAGCCTTTGTGGCTTTTGACCTTATTGAAAACACCCCGGACGTTGATCAGGGGTGTGCGTTCATTTCTTAGATAGCCGCGATGACGGCGATCTCAACCTTGTATTGATCTGTCACCAGCTTGGCTTCGAGCGTAGCGCGCGCAGGCGTATGACCCTGGACGACCCATTTGTCCCAGATCGAATTCATTTCGGCGAAGGTCGAAATATCGGCGAGATAAATCGTGGCCGAAAGAATCTTCGTCTTGTCCGTGCCAGCTTCAGCGAGAATGGCATCGATCAGATCGACGATCTCTTGCGTTTGTTCAGCAACACTTTTGCCAACGGTCTTATCTGCAACCTGACCAGCTGTATAAACCGTGTTGCCGTGAACCACGGCCTTGCTCATGCGGACGCCGGGGCCGATACGCTTGATCGTCATGTGAATCTGCTCTCTCGTTGATGAAGGGTTAGATGAATTTCACGCGTGGCACATCACCCATGAAATCGCGCTTGGCGATTTCAACGCCATTGTGACGCAGGATCGCGTAAGCCGTTGTGACGTGGAAGAAGAATTGCGGCATGGCCTGATGAAGCGCGAAATCTTCGCCCAACATGACACGCGTATTGCTTGGCGTCGTCCATGTGATCTCGCGACCTTCGGCTGCATCAATCTTGGACGGCTCGATGCCCTTCAAAAAAGCGACGGTAGAGGCGATGCGCGCGCGCAATTCATCAAAGCTCTTTTCATCATGCGGCGCTTTTTGCGCGTCCACACCTGCCAGCATGGAGGCGTTGTTGCGCGCCCAATCGGTCGAGACCTGCACCTGCTTCTGGAATGTGTACATGTTGGGATAGAGGCGGGCGGTCAGCAAAGCCTGCGGATCAATTTTCTTTTCCGCGCAATGGGCGGCGGCTTTGTCGCACATGCCAGCAAGACTGCCGAGCATCTGAAGCATCAATGGAATGCAGGCCTGATGAAGCGATAAGGACATGCGGAACCTCCCCTTTTATCTTTGTCTGAAAACCATCGATAAAGCATGGCTTGAAGGCCATCAAGCCGCAGAAAAAACCCCAGAACTTGTGCAAAGGTGACATACAATCCACATGGATAAGCAGTAGACAGGCCTGTGCACAGATCTGTGGATGACCTGTGATCTCACGTCGACTTTCCACTTCCATTCAAAGGGTTCGCTGAATCCCACTGATAGCGGACTGTTTCAAAACGCATCGCACGGCTGTCGATAAGAAGGATGCGACCTGTCAGCCCTTCTCCAAATCCAACGATTTCGCGGATTGCCTCCAGCGCCATCATCGCGCCCACCATGCCGGTCAAGGCACCGAGCACGCCGGCCTCCGCACATGCGGGCACCGTTCCCGCGGGCGGCGGCTCCGGAAACAGACAGCGATAGGTCGGGTTTCTCTCGCCTGCTGCATTGGTCTCGAAGGGGCGCAGAGTGGTGAGTGAAGCGTCAAATGTGCCTACAGCCGCAGTCACCAGCGGCTTGTTTTCAAAATAGCAGGCATCCGAGACGGCATAACGCGTCTCGAAATTGTCTGACCCCTCGACCACCAGGTCATAATCACGGATCAGGCCCGGAGCATTCTGGGTATCAATGCGCTGGGGGTGCGCGACGACACGCACATGCGGATTAAGCCGGGCAATGGCCTGCGCGGCGCTTTCAACCTTGGGGATGCCGATATCGGGCGTGCCGTGCAACACCTGCCGCTGAAGGTTTGAGAGGGCAACCTCATCATCATCGACGATGCCGAGCGTCCCGATACCGGCTGCCGCCAGATATTGAAGAACGGGCGAGCCAAGCCCACCAGCACCAACCACCAGAACACGCGCAGCCTTGAGTTTCTGCTGGCCGGGGCCGCCGACCCCCTGCAAGACAATATGGCGCGCATAGCGCTCGATTTCTTCCGCTGACAAGCTCATGGCCGCCAAACTAGGGAGGCCGACGAGGGAGGGCAAGCGCGAGGCCCTTCTCATTATGCCGGCAGACCTCTAGAACGGGAGAACACCCTCGCAGGACCGCCCCGACCCTTGATCAATGCTACCCGCCTCACCCTTGCCCTGACGCTGCTCACGGGGATCATCTTTGGCATTGCCCCAGAGCTAGACCTCGCGGCCGCTAGGCTGTTCTGGCGGGAGGGAACGGGCTTCATCGGGGTCACCCCGAAAGGGGAAATGCTGCGCAGCATTTTTTATGAGGCGCCCTTCTGGATCGGAGGAGCTTTCGCCTGCGGCTGGGGCCTGCGCCGCCTCGGCCTGCCCCAAATCTGGCTGCCCAGTGGCCGCGCTGTCCTTTTCCTTGCGCTATCTCTCGCTTTGGGGCCGGGCTTGCTGGTCAATCTGGTGCTCAAGGAGCATTCCCATCGCCCCCGCCCCGTCCAGACGCAGGAAATGGGCGGCAAATGGGAGTTCCGACCCTGGTACAGGTTTGATGGGCAATGCGAGCGCAATTGCTCCTTCGTCTCGGGCGAGGGGGCTTCAGCCTTCTGGACTGTTGCCCCGGCTCTTCTGACCCCGCCGCCCATACGGCCCTTTGCCATTGCAGCCGCCCTGACGTTCGCAGCCGCTACCAGCGGGCTACGCATGGCCTTTGGCGGGCATTATCTCTCAGACGTCCTTTTTGCCGGTCTTTTCACCCTGCTGATCACCCTAGCGCTTTACCGCTTTCTGATCAGGCCTGAACGCAAGGAATCCGACTTGCGCGACACGGATGCGGCTCTATAGTCCGCCGCGATCAGGCCGGGCCTCGCCCGCATCTTTCCTTCCGCGACAAGAGCTTCTCCATGTCCCGACCCATTAAAGACGTCAAACGCGTTGTTCTCGCCTATTCCGGCGGCCTCGACACGTCCATCATTTTGAAGTGGCTGCAGACCACCTATGGCTGCGAAGTCGTGACCTTCACCGCCGATCTTGGCCAGGGTGAAGAGCTGGAGCCTGCCCGCAAAAAGGCGGAGCTGCTCGGCATCAAGAAAGAACATATTTTCATCGAAGATCTGCGCGAAGAATTTGTGCGCGATTACGTCTTCCCGATGTTCCGGGCCAATGCGCAATATGAAGGCCTTTATCTGCTGGGCACGTCCATCGCGCGTCCGCTGATTGCCAAGAAGCAAATTGAAATTGCCCGCAAGGTCGGTGCGGACGCTGTGTCACACGGCGCCACCGGCAAGGGCAATGATCAGGTGCGTTTCGAACTTGGTTATTATGCGCTTGAACCAGATATCAAAGTGATTGCGCCTTGGCGCGAATGGGATTTCAAAAGCCGCGAATCCTTGATCGCTTTTGCAGAAGAGAACCAGATCCCGATTGCAAAAGATAAGCGTGGCGACGCACCTTTCTCGGTCGATGCCAATCTTTTGCACTCGTCTTCGGAAGGCAAAGTACTCGAAGATCCGTGGGTCGAGCCGCCGGAATATGTGCATATGCGCACCATTGCGCCGGAAGATGCACCCGACGTTGTGACCGAAATCACCATCGACTTTGAAAAGGGCGATGCAGTGGCTGTGAACGGCGAGAAAATGTCGCCCGCGACGCTGCTCACCAAGCTCAATGAACTTGGCAAAGCCAATGGCATTGGCCGTCTTGATCTCGTCGAAAACCGTTTCGTCGGTATGAAGTCTCGCGGTGTTTATGAAACACCCGGCGGCACGATTTTGCTCGCGGCCCATCGCGGCATTGAATCGATCACGCTCGACCGTGGCGCAGCCCATCTGAAGGATGAGCTGATGCCCAAATATGCCGAGCTGATCTACAATGGCTTCTGGTTCTCGCCGGAACGCGAAATGCTGCAGGCCCTGATCGACAAGAGCCAGGAGCGCGTGACCGGCACGGTCCGCTTGAAACTCTACAAGGGCACGGCCCGCGTGGTTGGCCGTCTGTCACCCTATTCGCTCTATGATCAGGATCTTGTCACATTCGAGGAAGGTGCGGTCGCCTATGACCACCTCGATGCGGCCGGTTTCATCAAGCTCAATGCGCTGCGTCTGCGCACTTTGGGCAAGCGCGCCAAGCGCGGCTGATAAAACCTCCAAAGGCCCCGCTTCAAACGGGGCCTTTTGATTGCAGTGTACGGGTTCCCAAAGACGGGCCTTTCGTGTATGCAGCGCACAAACCGGCCTCCGGCCGCCCTGTTTCCTTCAGATCGCGAGTAGCCTGCCCCTGTTCCGAAAACCGGGCGCTCTCTCCTCGTTTATGCCGTCGCCGGATGTCCGGGGCGCTGATCCAAACCCTGGCAGACCCATGAAACTGCGTAATATCGCCATCATCGCACACGTTGACCACGGCAAGACAACCCTCGTCGACAAACTCCTGCAGCAGTCCGGCGCTTTCCGCGACAACCAGCGCGTTGCTGAACGCGTGATGGATTCCAACGATCTCGAAAAAGAACGTGGCATCACCATTCTGGCCAAAGCGACTTCGGTTGTCTGGAAAGATGTGCGCATCAACATCGTCGACACTCCAGGCCACGCCGACTTCGGCGGCGAAGTGGAACGTATTCTCTCGATGGTCGATAGCGCCATCGTTCTCGTCGACGCCGCTGAAGGCCCGATGCCGCAGACAAAATTCGTTGTCGGCAAGGCACTGAAGATCGGCCTCAAGCCCATCGTCTGTATCAACAAGGTTGATCGCCCGGATGCGCGCGTGACGGAAGTCGTCAACGAAGTCTTCGATCTCTTCGCAGCACTTGATGCAACCGATGAGCAGCTCGACTTCCCGATCATTTATGGTTCGGCCAAGCAGGGCTGGGTCGCTGACTCGCCCGAAGGTCCGCAGGATCAGGGCATGGCCGCTTTGTTCGACATTGTTCTGAAGCATGTGCCGGAACCCAAGATCGAAGAAGGTTCGTTCCGCCTTCTGGGAACTTTGCTCGAAGCCAATCCTTATCTCGGACGCATGGTCACAGGCCGCGTCTTTGCAGGCTCTGTAAAGCCCAACCAGCAAGTCAAAGTGCTCGACCGCGAAGGCAAAGTGGTTGAGCAGGGACGTGTCTCTAAAATTCTCGCTTTCCGCGGCATTGAACGCCAGCCGATCGATGAAGCAGAAGCCGGCGACATTGTTGCCATCGCGGGTCTCGAAAAATTCAACGTCGCCGACACGCTTTGCGCGATGGATGTGACCGAGCCTTTGCAGGCACAGCCAATCGATCCGCCGACACTGTCGATGACCTTCATGGTCAATGACAGCCCGCTCGCCGGCACTGAAGGCGACAAGGTAACGAGCCGCATGATCCGCGCTCGTCTCTACAAAGAAGCGGAAGGCAATGTGGCGCTCCGCGTTGAAGATTCACCGGGCGGCGACAATTTCATCGTGTCCGGCCGCGGCGAATTGCAGCTCGGCATTCTGATCGAGACCATGCGTCGCGAAGGTTTCGAGCTCAGCATTTCGCGTCCGCGTGTTGTGTTCCAGCGGATGGAAGATGGCACCGTTCTCGAGCCGATCGAAGAAGTTGTCATCGACGTGGATGAAGAACATTCAGGCGTCGTCGTTCAGAAAATGGCTGAACGTAAGGCAGATCTTTTGGAAATGCGCCCGTCTGGCGGCAATCGCCTGCGTCTCGTTTTCCATGCGCCGACACGCGGTCTGATCGGTTATCAGGGCGAATTGCTCACCGATACCAAGGGAACGGCGATCATGAACCGCCTGTTCCACGAATATGCGCCGCATAAGGGCGAAATTCAGGGTCGTCGTAATGGCGTGCTGATTTCCAATGAGCAGGGCGAAGCCGTTGCTTATGCCATGTGGAAGCTCGAAGATCGTGGTCCGATGATGATTGAGCCAGGTTGGAAAGTGTATCGCGGCATGATCGTTGGCGAGCACACGCGTGAAAATGATCTTGAGATCAACGTGCTCAAGGGCAAGCAGCTCACCAATATTCGCACACAGAGCAAGGATGAGGCGGTGCGTCTGACCCCGCCGATCCGTATGACACTCGAAAAAGCGCTCGCCTATATCGAAGATGATGAGCGCGTCGAAGTCACACCGAAGTCGATCCGTCTGCGCAAGGGTCTTTTGGATCCGAATGATCGCAAGCGCGCTGAGCGCTCGAAAGATGGCTCGATCTGATCGAGCTCATTCGAAACAATAAAAAAGGCCGCTCTTTTGAGCGGCCTTTTATTTTGGTGACCCTTACTAAAATCAATCCATCAACATGCGCTTCAAGAGTTCGAGCTCTTCGTTGAGCTGACCGTCTTTGTTTGACAGACCTTCAATCTTGCGCACCGCATGAAGCACGGTCGTATGATCACGACCACCAAAGCGGCGACCGATTTCCGGCAGTGAGCGCAGTGTCAGCACTTTTGCCAGATACATGGCGATCTGACGCGGGCGCACGACAGTTGCTGTACGGCGTGAGGACAGAATATCTGCGCGGCTCACATTGAAATGGGTCGCAACAAGCTTCTGAATGTCTTCGATCTTGACGCGCTTGGGTTCACGCGTGCGCACGAGATCACGGATCGCCGTTTCAGCAGTCTCGACCGTCAGCGGCGCACCCGTCAGTGTGACATGAGCGAGCAGACGATTGACCGCGCCGTCGAGGTCGCGACCATTGGTCTGGATCGAACGGGCGACGAAAGTGACGACCGGAGCCGGCACTTCAAAGGTCGGCTGCGTAACGCGGGCGGCCGCGATGCGCGTTTCAAGAATTTTGATGCGCAGCGCTTCATCCAGCGAGCCCATTTCAACGCACAATCCGCCAGCCAGACGCGAGCGCACACGCTCATCCAGGCTTTCAAGATCGGACGGTGGACGGTCCGCGGCGATCACGACCTGACGACCGGCATCAATCAGTGCATTCAGCGTGTGGCAGAATTCCTGCTGGATCGACTTACCTTGCAAGAATTGTACGTCGTCGATCACAAGAACATCGATCGCACGAAGCTTTTCCTTGAAGGCGATAGCCGTCTGGGCCTTGAGGGCCGAGACAAAGCCATACATGAACTTTTCAGCCGTCAGATAGATGACGCGCCGACCCGCTTCACTCGCACAATGGGCGATGGCCTGGATGAGATGGGTCTTTCCAAGGCCAACCGAGGCATGAATGTAGAGCGGATTATAGATCGGCGTCTCAGAAGCTGGTGCCTGCGCGACGCGCTGGGCGGCCGCATGGGCGAGCTGGTTCGATTTTCCGACCAGAAAACTCGTAAAGCTCAAACGACGATCTAGCGGCGACCCGCCCAGCGCCTCGCTTTCGAGATGTTTGGCGTCGCGACCCGTGATTTCAGTATCGCGGCGGGGCGTCAGGGCGTTAGGGGGTGCAAAAAGAGAGGCTGTCGAGCGGGGAGCTGCTTCTTCCGCACGGTGCGCGGGAGCTTCGCTCGCGCGCTGCTGCATAATACGGCCCGATGTGCGCACCGAGATGCTCAGAGACGCAATACCTGGTAATTCAGACGCCATCACCGCGATGATGCGATCGGTATAATGGGATTGAATCCAGCTCTTCAGGAATTTTGTTGGCACAGACAGACGCGCAACATCATCGTGCACTTCGTCCAGCTCCAGACGGCCGAACCAAGAGTTGAAAACATCTTCACCCACTTCAGCGCGCAAGCGGCGGCAGATTCGCTGCCAAGCATCCGAATGATCCATAACGACCGTGGCGTCAGATTTTTCAGGAGCGAGAGGCGCAGCCTGAACGGAATCGAGACGTGGTTTGTGCATCGATTTATTCTCAATCATGGAATGCCGAGACAGAAGCCTCGTAAGGAAAATGAAATGCGCAAAAACGCAGGCTAACACCGCTCAAACGCTAAGCGGAGAAGTAGACCCTTTTCAGGTCAGTCCGTACACCATGCTGATTTTGCCATTTCGCTTCCGGGCAAAAAGGCCGCCCATTTGAAAGGACTTTTCATAAGCTTTGACGCTCAAGACCTTAAGCGCAACAGACTGGCCGGAGCCTTTGTGTCCCGATGACGCTTTCAATTCTGTCTTTAGCGCAAAAGTCATAATGCCCCCTTCTGTGGCGACAAGCCACAGGTCAAAAATTCATCATTTTATAAGCTGTCGCTTATCTGGATCTGCTTGCAGCAGACCAGCAACAATTCTCGTCAACGCTCGACCACCGCATCGAGCTACGTTGTTCCGATTTCTCGGTCCCTTCAACGTAACTTCTTCTTTTCGGTGATTTTTCTACCTCGCGCTCGGCGGTCTTCGTCTGGACAAATACTTACACAGCGCTCTTGAGCTCCGCAAGAAAATGCATTTCTCCGCTTCAGTCGACGGCTTTGTGGAGTGCACAAAAGAAAAGAAAAAATCTGGATTGACGCGCATAAATGCTTGATTCTTGGGGGCTAAGAAGTGCGATCGCATGACAATTCGATGTCATGACACTGTTGTTTTTTACCTACTGCTGAATGCGCATCGCGCTTGTCAAGCGGCACGATTCTTTCTCTGCAACACGCTTATCTAACAAGTGCTTGAATCTCTTGGGGTTCAGCTGTGCTAGCCAAGAACGCAAAAAGAAATAGTCTAAAGTGTGTCTCGGTCGCAATTCGCGCTTCTAGTTGCAAAAAAGCCCGGCAGTGCCGGGCTTTCTTTGAAATCATATCGCTCTTTTTTGAAGCAAACTTACTTCGCAAGAGCCTTCACACGCACTGTGAGGCGCGAGATTTTGCGCGATGCATTGTTCTTATGAACGATGCCGTTTTGCGCGGCGCGCATCACCAACGGCTCAGCTGCAGCAAGCGCTGCTTGAGCAGCATTCGCGTCACCGGTTGCCAAAGCCTCTTCGACTTTGCGGACATAGGTGCGCATCTGGCTGCGACGCGTGCGGTTCACCGCGGTGCGACGCTCGATCTTGCGGACGGCCTTCTTGGCCGAGGAGGTATTCGCCATAGGTTTTCCTCGAAGGATCGGCCGCTTGAAAAGGGGCCGGAGAATTCTGGTCTACGGGGCTCCCCGCAGAAGATTGGGGCATATAGACGGGAAGCCCGTCCCGCGTCAATGCGAGGAGTGCGAGAATCTGGCCCCTTTGGTGGGATTCAGCTCTTGAAGGCAGGCGGGCGCTTTTCGACAAAGGCCTGCATGCCTTCCTTTTGGTCGGGTGTGGCGAATGTGGCGTAAAAAACCCGCCTTTCGAAGCGGATTCCCTCGCTCAGCGTGGTTTCATAGGCCCGGTTGATACATTCCTTGGCCATCATCACGGCTGGAAGGGACATGGCAGCGATAGACTGGGCCACCTTGATTGCCTCGGGGATCAAATCCGCGGCCGGGACGATGCGGGAGACGAGGCCCGCCCGCTCCGCCTCTTGAGCGTCCATCATTCGTCCCGTCAGGCACATTTCCATAGCTTTGGACTTACCGACCAGATGGGTTAGGCGCTGGGTGCCCCCAGCGCCGGGTAGGACACCAAGCTTGATCTCAGGTTGGCCAAATTTGGCATTATCTGCTGCCAGGATGAAATCGCACATCATGGCGAGTTCCGAGCCGCCGCCGAGGGCAAATCCGGCCACAGCAGCAATCACGGGCTTGCGCATCTGCGTGACACGCTCCCATTGCGCAACAAAGTCTCCGAGATAGCCATCCAGATAGGTTTTGGACTGCATTTCCTTCACATCGGCGCCCGCGGCAAAAGCCTTTTCAGAGCCGGTCAGAATAATGCAGCGGATCTCCTGCGCCGCTTCTGCCTCATCGAGCGCGGCATTGAGATCTTTGATCAGCTGAACGGAGAGCGCATTCAGCGCCTCCGGACGATTGAGCCGGATGAGGCGAACCGGACCATGTGTTTCGGTCAGAACAGTTTCATATGCCATGGCGCACGCTCCCAATGATCAGGAGCATGGCTAATGCAGGATGGCACAAATGAAAAGAGGCGCCGTTGAAGGCGCCTCTAGACAGTCTCACGATCAATATGCCCTCAAAGGCCTTCGAACAGCGCCGTTGAAAGATAACGCTCGGCAAAAGACGGGATGATGATGACGATATTTTTCCCGGCCATTTCGGGGCGCGCGCCAATTTCGAGGGCGGCCGCAACGGCTGCTCCAGAAGAAATGCCAACCGGAATACCTTCCATGCGTGCGAGCTGGCGGGCCGTATCAAAAGCCGTCTGATTGCCCACTGTGACCACTTCATCAATCACAGAACGGTCCAACACGGATGGCACAAAACCCGCGCCAATGCCTTGTATCTTGTGAGGGCCCGGTTGCCCGCCTGAGAGAACGGGAGAATCTTCTGGCTCAACCGCGATAATCTTCACAGACGGTTTGTGCTGCTTCAAAACCTGTCCAACGCCCGTAATCGTCCCACCTGTTCCAACGCCGGAAATGAGCACATCAACCGTGCCATTGGTGTCGTTCCAGATTTCTTCGGCCGTCGTCTTGCGATGAATTTCTGGATTGGCCGGATTTTCAAATTGCTGCGGAATGATCGCACCCGGCGTGGAAGCGACGATTTCTTGCGCCTTGGCAATCGCGCCTTTCATGCCTTGTGCAGCAGGCGTGAGTTCGAGCTGCGCTCCAAGAAGCGCCAACATCTTGCGACGCTCAATCGACATGCTTTCCGGCATGACGATAATCAGCTTATAACCGCGCGCTGCCGCAACAAATGCGAGTGCAATGCCTGTATTGCCCGAAGTCGGCTCGACAAGAACCGTGCGCGCCGGATCAATTGTTCCGGCCGCTTCGAGAGCGTCAATCATCGCGACGCCAATGCGATCTTTCACGCTCGAAATCGGATTGAAAAATTCCAGCTTGGCAAGGAGATTTGCCTTCACGCCACGCTCTTTGGCGAGACGCTGCAGGCGCACCAACGGCGTATCGCCGACGGTTGCAGTAATATTGTCATAGATACGGCCGCGGCCGGGACGAGTGTTGCTCATCGGAGCACTCCCTTTTGTCGATCTGTCGTTATTTTAAATTCATTTTACAGATCAAGTCGAGGTTTTGTTATTATTCCATTTTAAATTGTGAAATCTGATCCGGTGGCCATGCCTTCAAACACGCCCTTCTCGCCAGACTCGCGGCAGAGATCATCGACCGTGACTGCATCCAGCTCGGCCAGGAAATGCTGACCAGCTTTTTCAACGAGCGGATGGATGACTTGTTCAACCAGCTTGGAATTTGGAGCTGGATCAGCATCATCCGCCCCGTCCGCCATGGCAGCACGGACGATCTCGCCAGCCGTGATGCGGCGGCGTTCCTTGGCCAGCTCATAGCCGCCACGCGGCCCACGAACGCCTTTGAGGATGCTGGCCTTCACCAAAGCCTGCAGAAGCGTTTCCAAATGGCGGGGAGGCAGGTTGTGGCGCGCGGCCATACCTTTCGCCGCCACAGGCGTGGGGCGGGCATGGAGGGCCACATCGACCACCGCGGCTATGGCCAGCTGGCTGCGACGCGAGAGCAAGATCATCCGGAACTCCGTAGCGAAT